>Ga0256407_10011328_pt1 | contig 12354 bp, 8 predicted proteins | sample RumenRJG_04DNA_FD_193489 | JGI IMG/M metagenome (GOLD analysis project Ga0256407, IMG submission 193489) | Bovine rumen microbial communities from Lethbridge, Alberta, Canada - RJG_04 | ecosystem: Host-associated > Mammals > Digestive system > Stomach > Rumen | place: Canada: Alberta | collected... | reverse complement strand
GTCCCGACGGAGCCTTTGTGGGTATTGACACCATTAAAGTGCAGAACGGACGTTTCGCCTATGAGAAGGAGGTCCGCAAGGATGTCACACTCATGCTGGTATTCCCCAATTTCAGCGAACAGGCTGTGTTTGCATCGCCAGGTGAAGAGGTGGATATCAAGGGCGATGCCACTCATCTGAAAGAGATGACCATCACCGGAACCGACGAGAATGACGAACTTACCAAGTTGCGCATCCGTCTGAACAAGCTCACTCCACCCGAGATAGCAGCTGCCGTTGCCGAATATATTCAGGAGGAGCCAAGTTCGATGATCAGCATCTACTTGCTGGACAAGTATTTCGTCAATGCCAAAACACCCGACTACGCAGAGGCACAGCGATTGGCAACACTGATGCTGAAGGCCAATCCTGACAACGGACGACTGCGCAAGCTGAAGAAGCAATTGGACGGACTGAAAAACAGCCAACTGCAGGCAATGTTGCCAGTTGTCAGCTCTACCGATATCAATGGCAAGAGCATATCAACCAGTCAGGTGAAGGGTAAGATAGGCGTCATCTCGACATGGGCTACATGGAACTTCCCCAGCACGGACATACAGCGAAAACTCAGAAAATTACAGAAACAATATCCGCAGGAGTTGTCGCTCATCAGCATCTGCATCGACGGTGACAAACGGGAGTGCAAGAAACGCGTGGATCGTGACTCGCTGCTATGGACCATCGTCTGCGACGAGCAGATGTTTCAGACACCTATTGTTCAGCAATTAGGTTTGTTTGTTGTTCCCTCGATGGTCGTCACCAACAAACAAGGCAAGATTATAGCTCGCGACATAGAACCTAACAAGGTGGTAGAGGAATTGGAAAAGTTCCTAAAATAACAATATTTCGTACTTCGTCCCTCACACATCAGGTTCAAAAAGCACCACCTTACCTGTTGTTAGCGATTTCGGCACATCGATGAGTCGCTGGTTGCTGCTGCCTCGGAACAACAATGTCTCATCACGCAAAGCCTTGAAGAAGGGGCCGTCAACAAGAACGTCAATCAGTTGCAGCAGTTGGCGGTGGCGGGGGTTGTGCAAGAGGGTTTCGTAGGTGAAACCCGTAAAACACCATATATCTTTATTCGTACGTTCCCTGATGGCCAGTGCCAGTTCGGCAAAACCCTCAGGCTGATACATGGGGTCGCCACCGGTAAAGGTGACATTGGCATAGGGGTCGGCCTCAATGACGCGCATTATCTGTTCGGTGGTCATGGGGTGGCCCCCGCTGAAATCCCACGACTGTGGGTTATGACAGCCAGGACAGGCATGGCGACATCCGGCACAATAGATAGAGGTCCGGAAACCCGGACCATCTACCATTGTATCTTCTATGATGTCTAAGACGGAAATCATTTAGAACAGTTCTTGCTGCTGCGAGCCCTCGATATGTGTCACACGATCGTTGAGTTCACAGAGTTTGCCGTGATTCCAGCGGTCGGTTGTACCCACGAGATAGCCCGTGATGCGCTGCAACTTGTCAATGTTGGTACTGCCGCACTTCGGACACTTCTCCAGCGAAGGTGTGGCATTCTCGTAGCCGCAGTCCATGCAGCGGTTGCGATTGTGGTTGACAGAGCCGTAACCCATGTTCAACTTATCCATCATATCCACCACACTCATAATGACCTGTGGGTTATGCGTGGCATCACCGTCAATCTCCACGTAGAAGATATGTCCGCCACGCGTCATCTCATGATAAGGAGCCTCTATTTCCGCCTTGTGACGGGCAGAGCACTTATAGTAAACAGGCACGTGGTTGGAGTTGGTATAATAGTCACGATCAGTCACCCCGGGGATGATACCGAACTCCTTGCGATCCTTCTTGGTGAACTTACCACTCAAGCCCTCTGCAGGAGTAGCCAGCACCGAATAGTTGTGCTGATAACGTTCACAGAAGTCGTTGACACGCTGACGCATGTAACCTATAATCTTCAAACCTAATTCCTGAGCCTCCTCACTCTCTCCGTGGTGCTTGCCGACGAGGGCAACCAGACACTCTGCCAGTCCGATGAAGCCAATACCCAGCGTGCCTTGATTGATCACACTCTCGATGGTATCGTTGGGACTGAGTTTGTCGGCACCTATCCACAGGCTGCGCATCAGCAGTGGGAACTGCTTGACGAAGGCTGTCTTCTGGAACTGGAAACGCTCGTCCAACTGCTTGGCAGCCACCTCCAGCATCTCGTCGAGGCGGGCAAAGAACTTGGCAATACGCGCCTCCTTGTCCTTCACATCCATACACTCGATGGCTATACGCACGATGTTAATGGTGGTAAACGACAGGTTGCCACGTCCGATAGAGGTTCGGGGACCGAAACGATTCTCGAACACACGGGTACGGCATCCCATGGTAGCCACCTCATGCAGATAGCGCTTGGGGTCGTCGGCACGCCACTCACTGTCCTGATTGTAGGTAGCGTCGAGGTTGAGGAAGTTGGGGAAGAAACGACGAGCCGTCACCTTACAAGCCAACTGATAGAGGTCGTAGTTGGGGTCGGTAGGCAGATAGTTCACACCACGTTTCTTCTTCCATATCTGGATGGGGAAGATGGCTGTCTCGCCATTTCCCACACCTTGGTAGGTGCTGTTCAGCAATTCACGCATGATGCAACGGCCTTCGGCAGAGGTGTCGGTACCATAGTTGATAGACGAGAACACCACCTGGTTACCACCACGCGAATGGATGGTATTCATATTATGGATAAATGCCTCCATCGCCTGATGCACACGTCCCACTGTCTTATTGATGGCATGCTGGCGCACACGGTCAATGCCTTTCAACGTGCCGAGCGGCTGTTTGAGATAGTCTATCAGCACCTCGTCGTAAAGGGCACTGTAATCCTCACCGTTCAAGTCTTCGAGGGCTTTCAGTTCCTCAATATACGAGAGACGTACAAAGGGAGCCAGATAGAAATCGAAGGCAGGAATGGCCTGACCACCGTGCATCTCGTTTTGGGCGCACTCCATCGAGATACAGGCCAACACGGCGGCTGTCTCGATGCGCTTGGCAGGACGGCTGGCACCATGACCTGCCACAAAACCCTGATTGAGGATATTGTCCAACGGATGCTGTACGCAGGTCAGCGACTTGGTGGGATAGTAATCCTTATCGTGTATATGAAGATAGTTATGCTCTACTGCATCACGGCTTTCGGGCGACAACAGATAGTCGTCAACGAAGGGCTTGGTGCTCTCGGAGGCAAACTTCATCATCATACCGGCTGGAGTGTCGGCATTCATATTGGCATTCTCACGGGTGACATCATTGTTCTTGATGTTAACGATATCGAGGAACACATCACGGGTCTTTGCCTTACGGGCAATAGAACGCTGGTTGCGATAGGCGATATAGCGCTGGGCTACATCCTTACGACTCGACTTCATCAACTCCACCTCAACAGCATCCTGGATTTCCTCAACCGTCATCTGAGGACTACCCTTGGCTGCAATACGGTCGGTAATGGTTTGGAGCAGTCGTTCGTCTTCACCCTTCTCGGTACTCAGCATGGCCTTACGGATAGCAGCCATGATTTTCTGTTCATTAAAACCCACAATGCGCCCGTCGCGCTTTACAACAGTTTGTATCATATAATAATAACAGTTTTTAGTTATAACTTCTTTCTATAACAGCGATGGCGACGATGCTGGGTGGCCTCCAAGTACTGCCACTGCCCACGCATGTGCTCGTTCGTCTCCATCTGTGGCATTGCTTCAGCCCATTTGAAACCATAGCGCTGAAACCATTGGATGAGGTCGTCGAAAATCAATGAGTTGGCACCTTTGGCACGATATTCGGGCAACACACCGATGAGCAGCAAGTCAACCACGTCGGTCTTGTGCCACTTCAGCACTTTCAGCATGTGCCACCAACCGAAGGGCAGCAGCCTGCCGTCGCGCGTCTTACGCAATGCCTCGTTGAACGAGGGGAAGGTAATGCCGAATCCCACCACCTTATGGTCGGGGGTATTCCAGTCTTCGATGGCTGTCAGGAGATGATAGTCAACCACCTTGATATATTGGTCAACCAATTGGATGATTTGTTTCTCAGAGAGCTGAGAGTAGCCATAGAGGTCCTTATACGTGGCATTGACGATATTGAAAATCTCCCTACCCTTGCCGCCCTTGAGCAGTTCGGCACGGGTAAACTTGCGCACATGAAGATTATAGCGCTTGCGAATCATTTCGGCTATCTTATGGAATTTCTCGGGCACCTGCTCAGGCACTTTCACCCGATACTCCATATAGTCGTTATCCTTCTCGAAGCCGCCCATCTGTTCGATGTGCTGAACGTAGTAAGGATAGTTGTAATTGATATACATGGTAGCATCCTGGTCGAAGCCCTCTATCAGCAGTCCTTCACGGTCCATATCGGTAAATCCCAGGGGACCTGCCACCTCGGTCATTCCTTTCTGCCTGCCCCATTGCTCGACAGCCTCGAGCAAGGCGCGGCTCACCTCCTTGTCGTCGATGAAGTCGAGCCATCCGAAACGGACGACCTTCCGTTGCCAACGCTCATTGGCACGATGATTGATAATGGCAGCCACGCGTCCCACCATCTCCTCGCCTCTGAAAGCCATCAGGTAGCTCGCCTCGCAGAAGTCGAAGCAAGCGTTACGGTCATGCCTCAGCGTGTTCATCTCCTCAGAAAAAAGAAAAGGAACCGCCTGCTGACAGCCTCGATAAAGGTCATAGTGGAACTGAACGAACTGTTTCAGTTGCGCTATGTTTGTAACTTCCTTAATCTCAATCATTTTCATAGTACCCCGACCGAGAATCGAACTCGGAACTAAGCTTTAGGAGAGCCTTGTTATATCCATTTAACTATCAGGGCGTCATCATTTACGAGTGCAAAGATAATAAAAAGTTTAGAGTTTAGAGTTTAAAGTTTAAAGTTTTTACTAACTTTGTACCATATTTTAAATTATTTATAACATGGGAAAATTAGTCATTAACTCGTACGACGAGTTTGCAGCCCATCTGGGCGAAGAATTAGGTACCTCCGAGTGGTTGGAGGTTGACCAGGAACGTATCAACCTTTTTGCTGATGCCACACTCGACCATCAGTGGATACATGTTAATGTGGAACGCGCGCGCGAAGAGAGCCCTTACAAGAGCACCATTGCCCACGGCTACCTCACACTGAGCCTGCTGCCCTACATGTGGGAACAGATTATCGAGGTCAACAACATCAAGATGATGGTGAACTATGGTATGAACGACATGCGATTTGGTCAGCCCGTCATCACAGGCAGCCGCGTGCGTCTGGTCACCAAGCTCCATTCCATTCAGAACCTGCGTGGCATCTGCAAGACCGAAATCAAATTCAAAATCGAAATCGAGGGGCAACGCAAACCTGCCCTCGAAGGTATTGCGGCCTTCCTCTATTATTTTGAATAACGTGATTACAGAAAAATAAAGGTGCGCTTGTGTGCGCACCTTTGTTTTATTATTTAGTAGCGAAACCAAGCTGGTTAAGCCACGTGAAGAGCTCGTTTCTCTCTGATTGGCTCCATGTAGAAATAGCATCATTGTGCAGTCCCGCCTCACTTTCATCGTATGGTCTTTGTATGATGAGCTTACGACTGTTCTTTCCCATTTTGTCGTCGGGAATCTGACCGCCAGTCCAGGGGTCCTGCATACCGTAAACGAACATCATGTGACAGGTGGACTGCTTCATACCCTCAAGGAACTCGCTGACAAACTTACCTTTATCGTAAGTCACACCATAGACCGTTTGATTGTAACCTTTTAAGAGATATTTCTTCTCAGCATCGCTCAACAAGTCCTCTATCCAGTCGAGTACAAAACTATAGCTTCCCAAGTCGATACATGCCTGAACATCATAGGGGTCATGACGGGTGACTGCCTGAGCACGTCTGGAGCTATATAGCCCAGAAAGGTTATTTTCCTTGTATTTCGTATCCGCATCTGCCATAATGAAATCATAGAAGTTGATAGCGGGATCGCCAGCCTTAGGAATCATATACTCCCATTTCTTATAGGGTACATACGACATTTTGGAATAATAATTAGAGAATAGGCTATTCAACAGGAAAAAACGTATATCTTCATCGGCAGAAGACGCATACTCCGGCTTTATCGTCTTATATATCTTCACACACTCAGCCTGCAATTCCTTGTTGCCGACATACGCGCGGTAGGCTGCCTTCACTTTATCCACAACTTCCTGATTACCGTTGTAAGCTGCCTTGCTAAGAATATATGAAAAGGGACGCTTGTCCAGCAGGTCGAGCAGGAAGGGAGCACAGAAGGGCACATAGGCATCCATCTCGTTGGGATAGAAATAAGCGTAATGCGCTGTAGTCATACCGTCCTTGCTGACACCGGAAGCGAGCCACTTGCTATTCTTGCCTACCACACCACTCTGCTTGATGGCAGTGACGATAGCATGCAAGTCGGCCGCCTGCTGCTTGGCACTCAGATAGTTCCATCTATTGGTATATCCCTCAGGTAGCGACCAACCGTTGTAGCGATATTCCACATGAAGACAGTTAGCATCAAGCACTGACTCCAGCGCCAATGGGACAAGATTCTGCAGACGGTTCTTATCAGCCAAAGCATAACCATTTGTATGCAACAATGTGGGGCGGTCCTGACCAGCCACAGAGAGCACGCACTGCTGCTTGAACCAACCTTTTGAAGGATTGTTATGGTCAATGTCCTGCTTGTAGTTGAAATAGTAGGCAGTCTTGGTAATCGCCTTCTGGGTTTTATCATCATAGCCCGTTGTCTGTTCAAAAGGCTTCACGTCAGTCACCTTGTCGATTGACTTCAGGGCATTGACAATCTGCTGATCACCAGCGACAGCAGGTACTTTCAAGAATTCGTCCTCAGGCAAAGTCATGCCTTCTTCCACCTCAATCGCATATTCTTCCTCAGGAGCAGGAGGAGTAGGAGGCGGCACTGTGCCTTTGTCGTCATTGTCACTGCACGATACTATGGTCATGCTCATGACAGCCATAGCAATACAGAGCGTCTTTGTGTTAAAAAAGTTTCTTAATTCCATTATTATATCAATTGATTGCTTACTTTGAAAAACAGTCTGTCTCCAAACAGGAAACAGACTGTCACACATATTTTTACAAAAGATAAAGTTCTATGTTACTTCTCGTCAGCAGCGTCGGCCTCACGGATGGTGCGACCCATCACGAGGAATGCCGTAGGAGCAGCAATGAAGATAGACGAGAGCGTACCGAAGATAACACCGAGAATCATGGCGAACGAGAAGCTGCGGATAGAGTCACCACCGAGGATGAAGATACACAGCAATACGATCAGCGTTGTGATAGAGGTGTTGATGGTACGAGCCAGCGTCTGGTTCAGTGAACCGTTGAACAGACTCTGACGATCACGCTTAGCATACAGGTTGAAGTTCTCACGTACACGGTCGAACACCACCACCTTATCGTTAATAGAGTAACCGATAACGGTCAGGATGGCACCGATGAAGGTCTGGTCGATCTCGAGTGACATGGGAACCCATCCCCACAATACTGAGTAGAAGCCAATCACAATCAGTGCATCGAGTGCCAGGGCAACGATAGAACCTACTGAGTAAGCCACGTTGCGGAAGCGCAACAGGATGTAGAGGAAGATGGCAATCAAGGCAATAGCTACTGAGATGATAGCACCATAGGTGATATCCTTAGCTACTGAAGGACCTACCTTGGCAGAACTGATGATAGAGCCGCCCTCACGAACATCGGGGTTCTTGAAGGCCTCCACATTAGCCTGATTAACATATCCTGCCTTCTTCAATGCATTGTAGAGAATGGTCTCTGCCTTGTCGTCAACCTGAGGATTGTTCGACTCGATGTCCCAGTTGGTAGAGATACGAACGGTCTTTCCGTCTGTACCCAGGGCAATAACGCTGGTGTTAGCTTCCTTACCGGCATTCTCACCAATGGTGTTGACAAAGACACCTCCCAGCGCAATACGAACCTGCTCAACGGGCACTTCCTTGTCGAGGGTCACTACATAGTTACGACCACCGGTGAAGTCGATGCTCTGGCTCAAGCCGCGAACGGCGAAGCTGACGCAGAACAGGATGGCTGCAACACCCCAGATGGTGAACGACTTCTTATACATACCCATGAAGTTGAACTTGGTGTTCTGCATCATGTTGCGCGAGTAAGCTGTCGAGAAGGTGAGGTTCTGCCACTTGTCCTTCTTCATCTTAGCATCGTAAATCAAGCGAGTCATGAAGACGGCTGTGAAGAACGATACGCAGATACCAATCATCAAGGTGGTTGCGAAACCACGGATAGGACCGGTTCCGAAGACATACAGGATGATACCTGTTATCAACGAAGTGAAGTTAGAGTCGAAGATAGCCGAGAAGGCATTCGAGTAACCGAGGTTCAGGGCTTCCTTGACGGTGTGACCCTTACGCAGCTCTTCCTTGGTGCGTTCATAGATAAGCACGTTGGCATCCACAGCAGTACCCAAGGTCAGCACGATACCGGCAATACCCGGCATGGTCAGCGCTGCTTGGAACGAGGTCAGAATACCGAGGGTGAAGAACAGGTTGAACAGCAGTGCCATGTTGGCCAGCATACCTGGGATGAAGCCATACAGCATCACCATGTAAACCATCAGCAGCACGAAGGCTACAACGAACGAGATGACACCCTGCTTGATTGACTGGGCACCGAGTGAAGGACCTACCACCTCTTCCTGTACGATACGGGTTGGGGCAGGCATCTTACCTGAGTTCAGTGTATTTGCCAAGTCCTTGGTATCCTCGATGGTGAAGTTACCGGTAATGGATGAGTTACCACCGTCAATCTGAGTCAAGATACGTGGAGCGCTGTAAACAGCGTCGTCGAGCACGATAGCTACACCGCGACCGATGTTCTGCTTGGTAATCTGGCTCCAGCGGCGGGCACCGTCAGAATTCATCTGCATCGAAACAGAAGGATGACCCATCTGGTCGAACTCGTCCTTGGCATTGGTAATCACGTCACCCTCCAGTGGAGCACGTCCGTTAGGCTCAGTAATTTTCAGTGCATAGAGTGCAAAGATGTCGCCATGGGTGTTCTCACCGAAGTCCTCTGCCTTGGCACCCCAACGGAGCTTACACTCTGTGGGCAATACCTGACGGGCTACGTCGGAATAAATCACCTTGTTCACGTCGGCGGTATCACGGGCGTTGGCATAACCAACGATAGCCAGTCCCTGGGGAACGGGCTGGAACACAGCGAACAGTGGATTCTGCTTCAGCGCCTCAGCCTTGGCCTTGGCATCCACGACCTTATCGTTCTTCTTGGCCAATTTGGCAGCCAAGTCGTTGGTCTTAACAGCAGCGGTATCGACGGCTGTCGTATCGGCAGCAACGGAATCATTGGTAGCTACACCAGCCTCAACAGCAGCATACTTCTGGTTGAGCTGAGCCAGCAGCGGATAAATCTCCTGAGAATTGTAAGTCTCCCAGAACTCCAGATTGGCACTACCCTGCAGCAACTTACGAACACGCTCGGGCTCCTTGATACCAGGCATTTCCACCATGATACGTCCACTCTGTCCTTCGAGCTTCTGGATATTTGGCTGTACAACGCCAAACTTATCAATACGGTTGCGGACTACATTGAAAGAGTTGTCAACAGCCGACTGAACTTCTGCACGCAGGGCACGCTCCACCTCGGCGTCGGTACTGCTAGTGCTCACCTTGCCCTTCATCTGCTGAGTAGCAAAGACGGCAGCCAGGGGACGACCATTGGAGTTCTGCTTCCAATACTTGATAAACAGGGAGATGAAATCACTCTGACTGGTTTCCTCTTCCTTCTTAGCCTCTTCCATCGACTTCTTGTAGGCAGCATCTGTCTTGTGGTCAGCCAGTACGTCGACTACATCGGGTACTGAAACCTCAAGAATGACATTCATACCGCCTTTCAGGTCAAGTCCGAGACCGATCTCCATCTCGCGGCACTGCTTGAATGAATAGATTCCGCAGTACACTTTCTCGTTCATGATTGAGTCTAGGTACTCCTGACCGGCCTCCTCACCCATGGCAGCAGCCTTACTTTCGTAGTGGCGTGTCACAAACGAGAAGGACAGGTAAAAGCAGCACACGAGAATCAAAACGAGTGCGATAAACTTTACAATTCCTTTGTTTTGCATCTTGTTTGTTATATTATTTTAATTTATGATTCCGCTATTTTAGCCTGCAAATATACTTATTTTTCTCCACTTGGCGAAATTTATCAAGAAAATTCGCTCATTTTTCAATCATTTCCACCTATTTTTAACGTACAGACCACCGGATAATGGTCACTTGCGTCCATTTTACTATCTATCTGACAGTTATAGGGATGGATGTCATCGGAACAGAACACATGGTCGATTCGGAAATTAAATCCTTTCTGATTATATGACAAACCGAGTCCTTTTCCCGTGGCAACAAAACAGTCGTTCAGCACCTGCGCCATCCGATGACGAGAGTAGGAAATGGGATTGTCGTTGAAGTCGCCACAAAGGATGATGGGATACTGTCTGTGAGCCTCAATATAGCGGCACACAGCCTCTATCTGCGGAGCACGCTTGGTGGACGATTCAGCCAGCGTCACCAATAGTTTCTTCGACTCCCTACGCGCTGTATCGCCCTTCATTTCGCCCTTCAGGATTTCCTTATACACATAACGGTCTTCCGACGAGAGATGCGTACCTTCAAAGTGGTTATTAATCACCAGCAACGTGTCGCTCCCTATTTGCAGATACCAAGCCGCACTGCCGTTGACCCGCGAGCGGTAGGGAATGCGCTCCCGACGTATGATGGGGAATCGGGTATGGATACCTACCCCGTTGACGAGTCCCTCGCTCGCGAATTGCACCGTGTCGTTATAGGCGAATTTCTTCTCGTAATGTTGGAAACAGTAGCGCCGCCACGTGTCCACGTCCTCTTGCAGACAGACAATGTCGGCATTCTGCTCAAACAGGTAGTCGCGCACCTTCTCAAAACCCTGCTCATATTTAAAGTTGCCACCATAGGCACACACATTGTAGCTGATCACCTTGAGGGCATCATCAGGCACATCAACCGACTTCAGGTTGAGGGGCATATATATATTAATAGGTACGTACGCTAAGGCATAGCCGAGTATGGGTATCCATATCATCCGAAACTTAAAGACTATCCAGAACAGCAGGAACACCATATTGACCAACAGGAACAGGGGAAATGTCATGCCCACGCACGACAGCACGGGATGCTCCGTCGGACTGAGCCTGTCGGAATAGCCCACCAGAAACATCACGATGATTGTGGCGATATTGGCACCCGCCATCATCTGAACAGTGAATTTCTTCAGTTGCTTAATCAATTCTCCTGACTTTGTTCAAACAACTTCTTCTTTTCCTCCTTTGTCAGACTATCGTAGCCGCTCTTCCTAATCTTGTCGAGAATGGCGTCTATCTCTTCCTGATTGGCACGCTTCGGCTTCTTGGGAGGCTCGGGGTCGTCTGGCTCGTCAGCCCAGCGACGACGCTGGTGATCTGACGCATAGCGCTTGCGCTCGTCATACTTGCGCTTCATATTATCGAAGAACTCCTGCCCTCGGCTACGTCCGAAACTGCCGCCATTGCCCGGATGCTTCCGCCAATAGCGAATCATGATGAAACCGAAGAGCATACCTCCTAAATGAGCCGTATGGGCCACCCCGTCACCCGGTCCACTGAGTGCCGAGAACAGCTCGATAGCAATATAGCCAACTACCAACCACTTGGCCTTAATGGGGAATGGGAAGGGGATGATAAACAACCGCTCGTTGGGGAATGTCATACCGAAAGCCAACAGGATGGCATAAACGGCACCCGACGCACCGATGGTCGTCCACAGGTTCAGATAATCATCCGTCAACATCAGCGTACCGCCCAGGTTCACATGGTCATAGGCAGCCAGTCCTACCGACAGATAGTTGACATACTGCGCTATTTCCTGCACGATACCGGCACCGACACCGCACGAAATGTAATAAAAAAGGAATTTCTTCGGGCCCCATACTCTTTCTATTACTGCACCGAACATCCACAGGGCAAACATATTAAAGAATATATGCGTGAAGCCCCCGTGCAGGAACATATAGGTAATAAACTGGAACAGATGAAAATCCTTCGCCATGAAGAAGTGAAGTCCCAGCATCGACGTCAGGTCGATACCGCGCAGTTCCAGCACCCATGTTGCTACAAACGCCAGGAAATTGACGATGAGCAAATTCTTTGTCATTGTAGGTATGTTGTTCATCCTAACACTTTGCAATTTAACAATATACTTTTATCTTCTTAATCTCATTCTGTG
>Ga0256407_10011327_pt1 | contig 12356 bp, 8 predicted proteins | sample RumenRJG_04DNA_FD_193489 | JGI IMG/M metagenome (GOLD analysis project Ga0256407, IMG submission 193489) | Bovine rumen microbial communities from Lethbridge, Alberta, Canada - RJG_04 | ecosystem: Host-associated > Mammals > Digestive system > Stomach > Rumen | place: Canada: Alberta | collected... | reverse complement strand
TTTTTTAATTTTTTTTTTATTTTTTTTTTTTTATTTTTTTTATTAAATTTTTATGTACTTTTTTTTATTATGGTTTTGTTTTTTTTGTTTATTTTTTTTAATTTGTTTTAATGCAATTTGTTTGATAATATGAATTGTGTATTTTTGAAATAATATTTAATTAATGATAAATTATTTAAATTCATTTATTTAATTTGTAATGGAATTATATAAAAAGAAAAATTATGAATATACCAATATTTATAATAGGAAAAAAACAAGACAAGTTTTAAAATATGATAATAAAAATAAATCAGTAAGAGATAAAACACCAAATAATTCTGCAATGAATTCATCTAATTTTTCAAAAATAATAAATAGGAGAAAAAAAATTTTAGATAAATATATAAATATAAAATATTCAAAAAATAATCATATTATAATTAAAAACTTAAAGAAATATAATTCATCAATTTCATATTATAACAAAGAAAAAATAGCTTCTTTAATATTTGACGGAAAATTTCATTATGTTAGTATATTTAAAGATTATTTATTTTGGGATGATGAAGTAGAATGTTTAAAAAAATATTATAAAATAAACGAAAGCACAGTAAAAATAAATCAATTTATAAATTATTATTGTACAATTTATAATTCATTAAATATTTATTGTATTTATTTTCATTTGGGAGATTGTAAAGAAGTAATATTAAAATATTATAGAAAAAAAATTAAACTTCAACAATCAATAATAGAAAATAAAAATAAAATTATTAATGATAAAAATAAAATTAAAAAAAATAAAAATAAAAAAATTGAAAAAATAATAGAAACACATACTAAATTAATATCACAATCATTAAATTTATCAAAAGTTACACCCGATGAATTAATTTTAGATAAAAAAAATAATAAAGATATATCTAAAATAAATACAATTCAAACAACAAGAACTAATTCAAAAATATTTAAAAGTAGAAATGATGGTGATTTATTATTAATAAAAAAAGAAAATAAAATTAAGGAATTTTCACATGATGAAACTATTAAATTTTTAATTAAAAATTTAACACATAAAAAAAAAAAATCAAAAATTTGTATTCAAAAATATAATAAAAAAAAAAAGGATATATTAAATTTTAAAAATATTGATAAATTAAAACAAATAGTAATGAAAATTTCTTCATGTAAAAATAGAACTTTAAAAAAAGATTCACATTCACCAAATAAAAAAATAAAAAATTCTTTTAATATTTTAAATACTAAACCATTATCAAATCATCATTCTGCAAAACATTTATATATTAAAATTGAAAGTAATAAAATTACTTTTCCAAGATATAATAATAAAATGACAAATAATTTAAGAACATTTAATATAAAAGATATTATTTTAAATAATAAAAATGATAATAAGACTTGTTTAACAGAAAGAAATAATTCAAAAGGGAAAAAACAAAAAAATCCTTTAGGAATATATTTTGATAATTTTAAAAAAATGAAAATTAAAATTTTAAAAAATATAAATAAATCAAAATCAAAAATTTATTTTTCATCTAAAACATCACCTAAAACTATAAGTAAAAGTGCCAATAAAATATTATATTTTAATAAAAATGTATCAAATAAAACAATAACAAAAAATAATAGTCAATTACATAATTTGAGATTTGATAAATTAAAATTATATAATTTTAAGAAATTAAGTATAAAAAGTAAATCACATAATAAATATTATATATAATTTTTTCTATTTTTCAAATAAAAAAGAATTTAATAGTTAAAAAATATATAATGCATTTAAAAAAAATTAAAATATAAATTTCATAAAATAGATTTTAAAGAAAATTAATATTAAAATAAAATAATCTTAAATTAATAAAAATTAGAAAACAGTTAATTGTTTAATTAAATAAATTTTAAATCAAAAAGATATTTAAAAAAATGAAATAATTAAATTGATTATTTTTAGAAATAATTTTTTTTTTTTAAAATAACATTAATGAATAATGAATCAAATATAGATATAAATAAATATCCTGAACCAAATTCATCTTCCAAAAATGAAAAAGAAAATAATGAAAATTGTTTATCATATGTAGCTTTTTTTTTTCAAGTAATAATATGGATATCAATAATATTATTAATAATTGGAGTAATCATAAATTCAGATAATATGACATTAGGAGGAGGAATTGCTTTAGGAGTTTCATATTTGATTTATATAATTCTTGAATTTTGTTCACCAATTTGTAAATATCTTATGAATATTAATACTGATCAAAGAATGTATGAAAAAATGGGAAAATTATTTATTACTCCTCCAGTGATAAATTTTTATGCTGAATGCTATCATTATTATACTCATCATTATACTACAAGAGATTCAAAAGGTAGAATTCACCATCATACTGAAAGAAGAAAAGTTGTTACTCATAGAGATTCATATGATTTACCTTATTATTCTTTTAAGGATGTTAGTGGACTTTTTCTTTTAAATCTGAATCAAACAAAAGCTAAGCAAAAAGTTTATATTAAATTATATTTAAAAAAAGAAATAAATTTTTCTGATCCAATAAGTTATAGTGATTATATTAATCAAAAAGATCTTTTTTGGAGAAGAAATAGATATTTAGATTCCCTTATGCATTTTTCAGAAACAAGATATATTCCAGGAATGAAAGAATATAATTTAGTAAAAATAGGAACATATGAACCAAAATTTTTTGGTCTAAGCTGGTATATTTTATCAGTATTTTTGACAATAGGTGGATTTTATAGAAAATACGTTAATTCATTTTGTATTAGTCAAACATTTAAAATAAGAAAATTAATATCAACAAGATATAATTTATTAGAACCTCAATATATACAACAATATCAACCTTTAATGCCACAATTAAATATAATTGGACAACAATATAATTATGAACCACAAAATACAGGTTATTGTTCAAATGATGTTCAACCTCTTTTACCAACAAAAGAAGAAATTGAACAAGCTGAAAAATACCAAGATCAAATCCCTAATTATGGTATTACTTCTAATGGTGGTGTTATACAAGATATTCCTCAATTTAATGATCCTAATTATAATATTCCACCACCTGCTTTTGTTTCTGTCGGAGGTGATGTTAATTTAAATCAAAATGAAATTAAACCTAATCAAAATATTCCTATGAATCATGAATATATTAATGGAGATTTTAATGGAAATGTTACTGGTAATAATCCTAATGATATTAATGGAATTCAAGCACAAAATATTCAAAATAATGAATTTTTATAATAATCTTTTATAAAAATAAAAAAAATAATAAAAATAATAAATTAATGTATTTTCAGTTTCATAAATTATTATAAAAGAATTGTGATAAACAAAATTTTTAATTAATTTAAAATAATAATTATTAAATTTTTAATTTATTAATTGCTTTACTAGTTTATTTGAGGATTATACCAATTTAATGAATCACACATTATAATAATTAATGAAATAAATTAATTATAAATTAAATAAAAAAAGAAAATATAACAAAATTATCATTATAAAAAATAACAATTTATTTCTTTATAAAAAAATTAAAAAAAAATGAAAAATAAATAAATGAGAACAAAAAAAAAAGTAATAAATCTTGATATTTTTGATAATAGAAATAAATTTATAACTACAAATTTTCCAACTCAATCACTTTTATCTCCAAAAAAATATCATAAATACAAATCAAAATATAAATTTCCAAGTTTAGGAAAATATGAATTTAGTCTTCCTCCACAAAAGAAAACAACAAAAATAATAAAAATTCCTTTATTAGAAGAAAAAAAAATTCCAATATCAATTTCACAAAAATCTTTATTTATAAATAAGAAAGATATTAATAAAGAATCATATGAAAGAATTCCACCTTCATTTAGATTATCACCAGAATTAAGTTGTTTAAAAAAAATAAATGAAGAAAAGAGATTAAAAAATAGATTAAAAAGACGTTTTGATTTATTAAAGAAAGAACAACATAAAAAAGGAGGTGATACTACAGAAAAATTTTTTAATTCAATTAGTAGAAATGTACTTGGTCATAATAATATTTCTGTTAAAGATATTGGAAGTACTTCTTTTAAATCTCCTAAATTGTTAAATTATGAAATTAATAATAGAAAAGATATTGAAGACATTAAAACTGAAAATAATTCTTTTAATTTGTTTAAAAATAAACTTTTAAAAGAAAAAATTATTATTAAGAAAAATAAAAAAATTTTTGATGGAAGATATTCTAAAAATTTTAAAGCTACTCATAATAGATTATATAGTTTACATATTAATAAAACTGATAGAGATTTTTTAACTACTGAACAAGTTATCAATAAAATTTTAACAGAAAATAAATATTAAATAACAATTTATTTATTTTAATTCTTTATTTTCTTATTTATTTTAATTTTGAAAACAATATTAAAAACAATATTTATACTTTTAATTTATTAACTTTATTTATATTTAGAAAATTATTTTTTTACAATATTTTTTTATTTTTCATTCATTTATTTAATGTTATTTTAGTTTTACATTTACTTTTTTTTATTTATAATTATTACAAAATTCAAACAATTTTTTTTATTTTTTTTTAATATATCTTTTATTTTAAAGTATCAATTATTTCAATTTTAAGAATTTTTTTCCTATTATTATATGTAGATAAAATAATTCTTATTTTTTTATTTAAATTATATAGTTTTCAAATTTTATAACTATTGAAATTATTTTTATCTATTATAAATATATTAACTGAATAAGAATAATTTTTTATAATATATTATTTAATAAAAAAATAATGGAAACAACTAATAGAAATAATTATATAGTAGTAGAACCATCAAATGTATAATTTCAAAAAGTAACATCAAAATATGAAAATATATATTTTAGAATTTCAATTTGGTTTTTTCAAATAATATTAACTTCATATAAAAAATATTTTTTAAATTTAAAAACCTTTAAATAATTATTTATTCTGTATTATTAATTTTATAATTTATAGTTAAAAATCATCCAATTTCAATTTTACAGTATTTCTTTAGTTTTTGAAAAACTAATTAATATAAATTAAAAACTATAAATAAAAAACTAAAAAATAAAACATTTATCATCTTTTTTTTGATTTTTACTAACATTTTGATTTCCAGTATGAACAGGTTTAATAAATTCATCTTTAATATCTTTAAAATTCATTATAGTTTTAATCATTTCAACCAAAGGATAATTTGGTTCATTTATATAATCTTTTTTTTCTATATTTTCTCCAACTGCAAGAAAACTTTTATTAAAAAATTGATTTTCCAAAAAATATTGTTCTAATTTATTTTTATCCTGAAAAGGTTTTTCAGGACTATCATAATTAATTAAATCAAATTTATTTACTATTAAAAATATAGGAAGAGGAAATTTATTAGGAAGACAACACATTAAATCTAATTTTTCTTTCCATTTTTCACCATTAATAAAAGAGTTTTCATCATCAATTGAAGTGACAATAAAACCTCCTAAAGCTTCTTTAAAGAAAGCTGCATTTATTTTTAATTCAGTTTCTATTTCATCACTATTTAAAATTCTAATTTCAATTGGGATTGAAACTTTATTATTATCAATTGTTTCTTGATATGAAAATATGTAATCTTTATAAAAACTATGATCATTTTCTGTGTATTCAATATTATTTAACCATTTATTTACTATTGTTTTTTTTCCTGTTTGGGGGTCTCCACATATTAATAATACCATTTTTTTCCCTTTTTGTAATGATTTATCTTTATCCATTTTATTTTAAATATAAAATATTATTTGAAAAATTAATTTATAAAAAAATAATAAAAAATTAATTATAAAAATCATATGTAATTGATAAAATAATCTTTTAATTCAATTCATTAGTTTATTTTATATTTAATTTTTAATTTAATATTTATCTTTAATCTTATTTTTTTATTTAAAAACAAATATTTATATTAATTTATTTGATTGTTAATATTAAAATTTAATTATTTATAAAATAAAAAGATAATAAATAATAAAATAATTTTTTATAGTTTTATTTATATTAATATAAAAAAATAAATGTCAAAAGTTGATAAAGAATTATTTGAAATAGATAAAACAGATAATATAACAAAAATGATAAAATCTCCTTCAATAATAAAAAAAGAAAATTTTGAAAAATCACTTTCCGATTCATCGATATTAAGTTATAATCAATATACTGATTTATTAAATGTTCAACAAAAAGAAGAAATAAATCCTCAAAAAATAATTTCATATAGACAATCCCCTTATTTTGTAACATTAAATGTAAATAAAATGATAAATTCAAACATAAATAAAGATAATAAAAAAATATCAAAATTAAATAAAATATCAAATAATAATAATAATTCAATTAAAAAAAAAATTCAAGAATTAAAAGAACAAAATATTGATTATAAAAAATCAAAAGTTCATTTCAGTCCATATAATCCTTATTCATCATATACTAAAACAGATTCTAATTTAAATATTCCTTCAAAATCTTTAACACAGTTTATGTCAAAAATTGTAGATAAAAAAAGTAAAAATGATATATTAAAAAAAATAAATAAAGATAATTATGATACTCTTGAAAAAAAAGGTAAAAAATTATTAAATGGATTTATTAGTTCTAAATTTGAAGATGATGATGATATTAATGATTTTAAAAATCAATTTGAAATTGGAAAAAAAAGTCCTTTTGGTTTTTTAGATTTTCAAAAAAAATTTAAATCAAATTTTATATCTAAAAATTATAAAAGTATTTTTAGTAGAAATAGAATTCAAAAAGTTAAACAAAGTCAAGATGATATATATTTTTAATCATAATGAATATTTGATGATATAGTATATTTATTATATGTTATAATATAAATAAATATTAGGTAAGTTAATATATTTTGAAAAAAATGAGCTTTAAAAATTGTGAAAAAATTTAATTAGTTTGTTGTGTTTTTTTTCATTTTTTTGATTAAATAATTCTTAATTAATGAAAGACTGTTAAAATACATTTTTTTTAAATAAATTTCAAGCAATTTTTTATATTTAATTTTATTGTTTTTATAAATTAAGCATCTTATTATCCAAAAAAATATTAAAATTTATTTAAATTAAAAAAACATAAAATTTACAAAAATTCTATAATTCAATAATATTTAATTATTTTTCATCCTCTTCTTCTTCATCTCCTTGAATATAATTTTCCATATTTTGTTTATTATTCTCATCAAAAAAATCAAAATTACTATTATAAACTTCAATAATTTTTTCAGGAATATCAACATCAAAAAAAGACTGATTAATAAATCCTTTAATTTCATTAAATTCTTCTTCTCTAAATTCATCATTTAAATATTTAGAATATAAAATTTTAATATTTTTTGACATTTTCATAACAATTCTTGTATGAATATCTTCATCATACCCTGGATTATTTTGTAAATCAATATTTAATATAACATTATTTTTTCTCATAATTTTAATAAACATTTTACATGATTCCTTATTTAAATTATTTTCACTTAAATCAATAGATCTAATATATTGATCAGTTAATAAAGAATTACTAATATTTAATGAAGTAATTTCATTAAAAAAATTACCTTTTAAACCAACTGAGATTAAACCTCTTGAATAATCATTATTTGGTGGTTTTTCATTTCTTAAACCATATGCCCATATAACTTGATCTCTTCTTTGACTTTGTCTTGTTATTAATCTTCCTAAAATTTTACCATATTTATCTTTTAAATTATTATAACTTAAATCAATATATAATATTGAAGGATGAGTTAATAAACTTCCTATTATTAATTCAAATGATTTTTGATCTGTTATTTTACAATTATTTATTGCTAAACCTTGTATTGATATATTTTCTGATAAACCTTTTGATAATAATGATACTAATTCTTCATTTAATATTAAATTTGTAATACTAAATGATATTAAATTTAATGATAAATTTATATGATTTGAAATACCTTGTATAAGATATATTGTTTTTTTATGATAAATTGATTTTTGGTTTTTAAGATCTTTTTTTTCTTTGTCTTTTTTTTCTTTTTCTATTTCATAATAATTTATTTTACAATATCTTTTTTTATTTGGGTCTTTATCACTAATTTTAATATGTTTAAAATAAAAATATTTTGAAAGAATTTGACTTATTATAATTGTATCTTTTAAACTATAATTTTCTAAATAAAATGTAATTTGATTTTTAGTTATTTGTTCGTTAAATAAAGGATGTGGATTTAATAAATATTTAATACATAATTTTTTATAATCTTCTATAGCATTTAAAAAATCATTTGTTGCATTTATTTTTGAACACATTAAAGTACAAGATGAACTTTTTGCTAATTTTTTTGCTCTTTTCTTTACTTTTTTATTTGAATTTGTTTTATTTTTTGAACTATTATTTTTCATTTTTCAAATTTAAATAATTTATTTAATTGTTTTAATTTTTCTTAATAAATAATAATTTAAATAAAATGTATTATTTCATTATTATTTGTAATATTCTTATTTTTAGTCATGCTGAAATTTTTAAATTTGATAATTTTCTAATGAAACTTAATTCATTTTTACCAATAAGACAATTTTATTTTGATAATAAAAATAATGAATTCTCTTATAATATTAATATAAAAACAATTGAAAATCAAAATAATTCTATTCTTTATATATATTTATTTGACAATGATAATTTGATAAAAAATCAATTAAATTTATTTTCAAATCCAAATATTTGTTGTGATACATATAATGAACCATCAATCTGTTCTTCAAATAAATTTTTATCAAATTTTTCATCATATAATAAAAAATATGAAATAATAAAAGAAAAAGTAAATGATACAGTTTTAAATACTTTTAATAATAAAAAAATGACAAGCATTATTTTTTTTTGTGAATTTTCAGGGAAGAAAAATAATACTTTAATTCAATTTTCTTCTAAAAAAGATAAAGATATTGAACTAAATGGTTTTATTAAATTTTCAAATAACAATAACTATTTATCTAAAGAAGAAAATTTTATAATTTTTATTTATTTATTTTCTTCATTCGTTTATATAATATTAATAGTAAAATTATTTTATTCATATTATAAAAAGTATCATCAAGGAAATGAAAAATCGCAATTTTATGTAAAAATATTTCTTATAATTATACCTTTAATTTTTATTTCACAAATTATTAAAATTAAAATACAAAATGATAGAATAAAGAAAGGAGAAATTCATATATTATTTATGATATTTGAATCAATTATATTTATTCTGATAGACTTTATTTTAAAATTTAATTATTTATTATTTGGATTAGGATATACTATTAATTTATATCAGAGATTATATAATCAAGAAAATAATGAAAATAAAAGCTTAAAAAATTATCAAATTAATAAATTTAAATTTTTTTATATTTTATGTCCTATTGCTTATATTTGTTATATATTAAAAAATTTTTATTCATATAAAACATTCTATTTTAATATAGATATGAGTTTAATGATTTTCTTTGATGTATTATTTAATTATATTGATATATATATTTGGTACTCTATTTATTTGAAAATCAATAATAAGTTAAATAAAATGAAAAATATAAATTATATAAAGAATTATTTTCAAAATATTAAAAAATATATTATATTATATGGAATTATCAGTTTAATTGGGTTTTTATTTTTTATAATTCTAAAATTTTTAAATATGTCAATTATAATAAATTTAATATATAATTAAATATTTGAAATAAGGGCAATAATTCTTTTAATAGGATTAATTCATTCATTTTTTGGAAACATAATCCAAACAAAAGATGGTTTTATATTTGAACCATCTTTATTGATTAATGATTTACAATTTAAAAGACATAGACAAATTTCTTTAGATAATTTAAAAAAAGAATAAAAAATAATAATAATTAAAATTAAATTAACGTTATTTAAATTAAAATTATTATTAAAAAACTGAAATAAAATACTTATTTCATATTAATATTTTTTAATTTTAATTTTAAATATGGATTATAATTATAATAATAATCCAATAAAAAACTATGAACAATTACAAAGAGAATATTTTAAACAAGCAGATTATCAAAATTATATGAAAAATTATGACTTTAATGCTCCAGTAGAAGAAATTGCTCCTTTAGAACCATTAGATTTTAATTTTGATAAAAAACCTAATAATTTTAATGGATTAAATGGTGCAAATAAGAATGATAAAAGTTCATATTTTGATTATTTTAATAGAGAAAAAGATATTGAAAAAGAAAAAGAGAAAAAAAAAAAAAATTGAATATAAAAAACAATTAGAAGAACAAATTTTAGAAAATAAAATAAGAAAAGAAAAAGAAAAAGAAAAAAAAAGACAAGAAGATATTATTTATGAACAAAAAATGAAAGAAGAAAGAATTCGTTATCAACAAGAAGAAGAACAAGAAAAATTAAGGAAAAAAAATATGTATAATAATTTTTTTAATGATAATCAAAATAATCAAGTAAGTAATGGAAATGAAAATTATAACAAAGAAGAATTAGAACAAGAACTTTTTAATTCACATCCAGGATTAGAAAAAATAATGAAAAATATAAAAAAACCAAATGAACAAATAAATAATTCTCCATATCAATTAAATAATTCAAATAATCAAATTTTTAATAATAATAATAATTTATATAATACTAATTTTAGTAATAATTTCCAAAATCCAAATATATATAATAATCAACAATTTATTACTTCACAAAATAATATCCAAAATCAAAATAATCAAAATAGATATATTAATAATTCTCAAAATAATTTCCCAAATCAAAATCAATATCAAACAAATTTAACAGAACAAAATAATATAATATCATCTCCATCAAAACAAGCAAAAATTTTAAATAATAATTATTATATTTCAAATAATATTCCTCAAAATCAAATAAATTCAAATAATATATCTCAAGAAAATAATAACTATTATCAAAATATTAATTTAAGATTACCACATACACCACAAACTCAAAAAGTAAATTCAATTAATTTTTCAAAACAAAATATTGACACTTCATTTAATACTCAAAATCCAAATCAAAATTATCAATTTACACAACCCAATCAAATAATGAATACTTCTTCTCCTAATTTAAAAATGAATATGTCAAATAATATTCCAACTTATAATACTAATTTTAATAATAATCAATTTAATTATCCTAATTATAATACTAATATGAATATGAATAATAATTTAAATTATCCTCCTATTTTAGAAAAAATTTTTGATTTTTTTAAAGAACAAGTTAGGATTATTCAAGATTATAAAACTAGAATTGATCAATTACAAAATGAAAGAGATCAAGCTATTTTTCAAAATAAAGCAAATGAAGAAAAAATATTTGCTATGGAAAAAATAAAAGAACAACAAGATAAAATGGAAAAAAATTTTGGTAATTTACCTTATTATCAAGGAATAAAAAATAATATGGAACAAACAATTTCAACTCTTTTAGAAAGAGATGAATCAATGATAAGAAAAAATAAAAATAATAATGAAAATAATAATGAAATAAATAATTTAATAAAGGATATAACATATAAATCAAAATATGAAAATCAAGATAATAATATAAATAATTTAAATAATAGAAATAATAATGATAATAATTCATTTTCAAAAAAAGAAATTGCTCAAAAATTCAAAGAAAACAAAATTGAAGAATCAAATATTTTACATATAGATGAAAATGATATTACTTATTCATCTTATTATGATCAAAATGAATCACCAAATCCTTTAATTACTTCAACTAAATTAGTAAAACAAAATGGAGAAAAAAAATTAATGGAAACTTGGGTAAAAGATGATAATATGAGTAATTTTAAAAATAATCAAAATTATATTAATGAAAATATTAATAATTTTAATCATCCTTATCAAAATAAAAATGAAAATGTTATAAATTCAAGATTTAGACCTGTATATGATGATAATAATAATAATTTAAATCATGAAAAAGAAACTAATGAAATACCATTTATTCCAATTGAAGAATCAAATCAAAGGATTGATATTTATAATGATAATTTGAAAAAAATAAATAATTTATTTAATAAAAAGAAAAATAAGAATATTGAAATAAATGATAATATAAATTTAAATAATAAACCAAAAATTGAAACAAAAGTTAATTTAATAAATCCAATTTTAAATGAAAAAAAAATAGAAAATAATAAAAAAAAACAATTAATGACTCCAACTCCAATAATAAAAAAAGAAGAATATAAAATTGAAGAAAGAAAAATAGAAAAAA
>Ga0256407_10011326_pt1 | contig 12358 bp, 7 predicted proteins | sample RumenRJG_04DNA_FD_193489 | JGI IMG/M metagenome (GOLD analysis project Ga0256407, IMG submission 193489) | Bovine rumen microbial communities from Lethbridge, Alberta, Canada - RJG_04 | ecosystem: Host-associated > Mammals > Digestive system > Stomach > Rumen | place: Canada: Alberta | collected... | reverse complement strand
ATGTTATTAATATTTAATTCTTTTTTTTCTTTTAATTGATTATTAATTTCATTTAAAGTAATTAAATCATTTTCATATTCATTTATTCTTTTTTTTAGTTGTGAGTTTTCAGAAATAATTTTTTGATAATTTTTTTCAATTTTTTGTAATCTTGTTGCTTGTTGAGTAATTTTTTGTTTCATTTTTTCAATTTGATTATTATTAAAATTCGTATTTAGATTATTTTCCATAATATTATTTTTAATATCTAAATTAGGTTCAGAAAAATTTTTATCATTTCCTTTTATGCTTTCTGTATCACTTATTTCATATGCTTCATTTGGAGGATGTGATTTAGTTTCATCATCAATTTCATCTGTTCTAATATTACTCATTTTCTTTAATTTTTAAAATTAACTAAAATAATTATTTTATTTTATTATAAATTTTTATTTTTTCTATGAAATAAAAATTTTATAAATCTTTTTATTTTTTTTATTATTAAAGACATGTCTGAGACAACATCAAGCTCACCAAAATTAATCTCAAAAGATATAAATAAATTTCCATTTAATGAATTATTCATATCTCAATCACCAAAAACAAATAATATTATTAATACAGAAAAAGAAGAAATACAAGAAAATAAAATAGAAAAACCAATAATAAAATATAATTATTATTTAAAAGTAAAATGTTTTAAATGGATTCATAATTCACATAAAAAATATGATTCTTTTTTTGATTATGAATCAAAAAAATATTCAATTGAAGAATATATAATTGATTTAAATGGAGGCACAATAGCAGATTATTATAATTCTGTTAAGTTTTATCCCAAAATAATATCTGAAGACAATTCTACTTTTTATACTTTATCAAATCAAAATAGATTTTTTTTAAAAGAAAATTTAACTATTACTTTTAATAATGAAAATAATTTCATTATTCATACTAATCAATATACTTTTTGTTCTTGTAAATATTTTGATAAAAATAGTGAATTTCTTAATTTAAGAGCTGGAAGTGAATTAAAAATTGGGAAATATTTATTAAAAATAAATGTAATTAAAATTGGAAAAAATATTCAAATAGAAAAACCTTTTAGATTATATAATAATAATAATGAAGAAAATTCAAATGATAAAATATGTAAAATTTGTTTAAGTAATACAAATGAATCATCTTTAATTAGTGTTTGTAATTGTATTGGTACAATGAAATATGTTCATTATGATTGTATTTTAATTTGGATTGAAAAAAAATGTAAAATTAATTATAATATTATTAATCCTCATGTTACTAAAATTTCATTAAAAAAATTCTTTTGTGAAATTTGTAATAAACCTTTTCCTATTGGTATTATTGATAATTCTAATAATTGTAATTTATTAATTAATTCTCTACTTAATATTGAAAATTTCTGTCTTTTACAAAAAAATTTCTCTCCAGAATTTATAAGTAGAAAAGAAGAATTTAATGATAATGAATATATTTTAATTGATTTATCAAATACTTATAAAAATAATGTCACTATTGGGAGAAGTAAAGATTCTCTTCTTCATTTAAATAATTCAAGTGTTTCAAGAAATCATTGTTTATTATATTTAGATGAAGAAAAAAAAATAAAAATATTTGATAATAAATCAAAGTTTGGTACATTATTAAGAGATAAAAGTTTAGGTTCAAAATTAAATTATATAAAAATGAATAATGAAAATTCAAATATTACATTACAAAAAGGTAATACAGTTTACAATTTTTCATATACAATAATATAAAATTATAAATTTATAAAAATATAAAATAAAAAAAATTCACTTTAATAAAAAATATTGATTAAATATTATATTTAAATAAATAAAAAAATTTAAATAACTTCTCCATAAAATAAAAAAGATTCATTATTATCAATCATTTCTTTACGAACAATATATTTTAAAGTATCAAATTCTTTTTCATCATAAAAAGCAATATGACCACAATATAAAGGAATTAAAGTTCCTTTATATTTTCTCATCCAATTTTCTTCAATTTCTTCTAAATGCACTCCTAAAATAAAAGTTTTAAAACTTTTAATACAATTAACAAAAGTATTAAATTTAATATATAATTCATATTCAGAAAATTTTCTTATTTCTTCATTGTTAATAATTTGATTTTCACTTTTATAAATAAATTCTTCTAACATTTCTTTACATTCATTAATATTACAAAATGAATAATTTGAATTTTTGTCATCTGGGCCAAAGATAAAAAAATTATTAAAAAAATTATCAAAATGTTCTCTATCATTATCATAATCAATAAACTCTTCTAAACTATCAGCACATGCTGCAAAATGTGAATAAAACATTTTTAATCTATTATAAAAAATATCAACTACTTCTTTCATAGAAAGATTTAAATCATTATCATTTAAATTATCTCTTAAATTATTATTATTATTTTCAAAATCACTTTTATTTAATTTTTTTTCTTTTTTTTTATGTGATTTAATAAAATCAATTGTATATTTAAAACATTCAAAAATTTGTTTATTATCATCTGGTTCAAGTGAATAATCTAAAATATTATAACTTTTAATATTTCTAATATTTAAATCAATATTAGTCTCATTAAAGATTTTAAAAATACATTTTTTAGATATTTCAGTTTTTAAACAAACCTTATCAATAATTGTTTTATCTTCTGGATCATTCATAACAATTTTATTACATAAAGTATTAATATAATTATCACAATTATCAATCATAGGAATAAATAATATCTTAGCTAAATATTTTAAATATTTACTTAAAGAAAAAGAATTAATAATCCCATTAACAGAACCAAAAGTCCTATCTGCAATTAATAAATCAATTTTTCTATTTTTTGCTAAATGACAAGCAGCAATGCCTCCAACACTTAAACCATGAACTGCAATTTTTTTATATTTTCCTAAATTAATTATATAATCATATATATTTTCAACATCAATTTTTACATTTGATAAATTTGCATTTCCTTGACTGTATTCAAAACCTCTATAATTCCAAAAGAAAACATCTGTATTATTGACTAAATATAAATTTTCTATATCCCATGATCTTATTAAATTTTCAAAAGGAGTTAAATTTGGACCACATATTATTACTATATTTTTTTTTAAGTTTTCTATTAATTCATCTTTTTTTTTATTGTCACTTTTTATTAAGAAACAATCTAATTGATATGAGTTTGAATTTATTTTTATTTCTTCATAATTATATTTTTTATATGATGATTGGATTCTTAAAAATTCTATTGTTCTGAATATGTTATCATATAATAAAACATGGATAAAATGAAATATTTTTTTTAATTCAAAATTTTCTAATAAAAATTCATTTAATAAAATTAATACTTGATTAATTTGATTTTGGATTAAAGGATATCTTTGTCTTTCTTCATTTGGTATAAAGATATTTAAATCTTTTTTATTTAATCTCCTTGAATACTTTGCTATTGAAGTATTATTTAACATATTTTTAAGTCCATTTAATTCATTATAAAAATTCTCTTCATATTGACTTAATTTACCATAATGTTCAATTACTTTTTTATAAACTGATAAAGGATAATTTATACTAGAAAAAAAATATTCTGAAGAAGAATGATTTTCATCACTTTCTTGTTCTGAATTAGGAATTTCATTTAATTTATCTATTTTATTATTTAAATCAATTAAAAAATCTTTTAAAGAATTTGCCCTAATTCTTGCCTGGACATTTCTTAAATAAAATTGAACAAATTTATTTCTTCCCGGAAATGCTCCAGTTAAAACTAACCATCTTAATATAAATAAATGGATAATTATCCATATTATTATTAGTAAAAAATATGATGGGATTATTAATAGGAAAATATATATGAAAAATCTTTCAAAAATTAATATTAAAAATATTAATATTATTCCTGCAATTATTATAAAATTAGTTGATGGGATATATATATTTCGAAAACGTATTTTGTCAACGTCTATTTCAATATCTACATTTGAATCCATTGTATTTTTTTTAAATATTTTTTAAAAATTAATAATATTTTCAAATCTATTTTAAATTTATTTTTTCATATTTTTTTTTTTTAAATTTTTTATTTTATTTTTACATCAAAAAATATCATATCATTTATTAAATATATTTTAAAAAAATTTTTTAAAATTTTTAACTTTTAAAAAATCTATTTTTCTATTTTTTATTTTTTAAATTTTTTTATTTTAAAAATAATAATCTCTTTATTTCATATTTTTATTTAAATTAGATTATATATTTTTATTCAATTATTTATATATATTGATTTAGTAATTAATTGATTTTTATTTTTAAATAATTTATATTGTTTTTAAATTTTTTTCCACATTTGTAATTCTTGATTTACTAAGTTATTTTGTTTTTCAATATCAGTTAACATTAATTCAATATTATTTTTTCTTCTATTATTATTTATTGGTTCAATATTTCTTTGTTTAAATGTTGTTTTAATTTTAATATTTTTTCTAATCATTTTTCCAACTGAATTTGATGATTTAAATAAATTCATTTTTATCAGATTATTATCTTTTAATTGATTTAATTTTTCATTAATACAATAAATATCATCACAAAGTCTAATTTTTCTTTTTTCATTTTCTCCTTCAATTTCTTTTATTTCATTTATTGCTCTTTTCATTTTTGGAAGTATTTTTTTAGATTCATCATATTCATTTAAAACATTTATAAATCTATTATTATTTGAGTTTAAATTTATTTGAAAATAATCATTATGATTATGTGATTTAAAATAATTTTTATAAGCAATATAAAAATCATTGTTATTTGAAGAATCATTTTTTAAATTATTATTATTTGAAGAATTAATGTTTAATTCATTATTAATTGAAGAATTATTATTTTGTTTATTTAATTTTTTTTGATTTTTTAATATAAATCTTAATTGAGTTCTTCTTAAATCATTAATAATATTATCTGAATCAATTGTTTTATTATAATTTATTATTTATTTTTTTTTTTTTTTTTTTATTATATGATGTAAAGATTTTTCTTTTATCTTTTATTAATTGTTTTTTATTTTGACTTTCATTTAAACTTAAATGAGGAAAAATATTATTTGTTTTTGATAAATTATCATCATAACTTGTAAAATTAACTTTATTATTCTTTTTATTTTTCAATAATTTAATTTTATTTGATATAATTGAATTTTCAAAAGATTTCATTGAAGAAATATTTAAAAGAGTGTTAGGAATATTTCTTGATTTATTATTATTTTTATTATTATTATTACTAATATTATTTTGTTCTTGAAACATTTTTAATTTTTCTGGATTTAAAAATGATTTTCTTATATTAAATTTCATGATTTTTTCTAATACTTTCTTTGGCTTTTCTATTATGTTTTGTTCTAATAATTCAATATTATCATCAATTTTTTTTTTTTTAATTATAAATTCTCTTTCTTTTACTGATATATTATTATATTGGAATTTTTTTTTTACTTTTTCTATTAATTTAAAAGTTCCTGTTTTGAATAAATCTTCATTTTCCATTATAAAATCTGCTTGTCTAAAGATAAAATTCCTTTTTTCTTCTATATCACTTGGATTTAATGTCATTATTTTAAATATTATATATTTAAATCAATATAAAATAATTTTTTAAAACTTCAAATAATTTAGTTTTTTAAATAAATTTTTTGATTTATTAGTAAAAAATTAATTCTATAAATTATTGAATTAATATTTTTATTTTTTATTAATTTTTAAACTAAAAACAAAATTTTATTAATCAAAAATCTTTTTATTTATATTTTTATAAATCATTGAATATATAAAAATAATTTATCTTTTTTTACAATATATCAAATTAATTTAATTCTCTCAAAGCAGTAGTATAACAAGAATTAAATTTATCAAAAATTAAAGCATCATAAATTTTAGATCTACTTTTATTAACAACAGGACTAAGAAATTTCTTTTTAAATTCATTTTTTTGATTTTCATTTCTTTCTGTAAAAGCATAAGAATTAAAAACTCCTTCATATAAATTTCTATTAATTATACTTTCTTTATATAAATCATAAAAATTATCATAATAATTTCTACTAATTTTATTTGTTGAACTATTTGAATTATCTAACTTTATTTTTGGAATTTTAATTTTTGGTAGAATTAAATTTTTATTATGAAAAATATCAAATTTATTGATTTTCTTTTTTGAATTTTCCAATATTTTTTTTTTATATTCTTTTTCTTTTTCAACTCTCTCAATAACATTTTTGATTTCATTATTTTCCATAATCATATTATTTTCCAAATCTGAAAATCTATTTTTTCTATTTAATTTAAATGTATTTAATTTATTCTGATTAGAAATTTTAAAAAGTTCTAATTCTTTTTTTTTAATAAAATTATAAATTCTTTCTTTATGAATTTCTAATCTTTGAATTAACATTTTCATTTTATTTATTTCATACTCAATTGTCAAATCTTTAATTCCTTCTTCACGCTCACAAATAATAAAATATTGATATCTATCAATAGAATAAACTTGATTTTCTATACTATTACATTTACAATTAATTAAACCTTCTGAAATTGATTTATCAATTGGATTCATTAAATCTTTTAAACCTAAAATATCTCTATTTTGAAAAATATTTAATTTTATATATCTCCTTTCAAATAAAATTTTATTTTGTTCTTTAGTTTTAAATTTTTTATTCAATTTTAAATCATCATTTTCTTTTATTTCTTCATTAGGATTAAATAATTTATGCTCTTCTTTATTTCCATATTTTCTAATAAAATTTTTATAATAAATAATTAAATCATTGATTTCTAGTAAATTCCTATTTGTAGTAATTTCATAATCACCACATATTATAATATAAATTTTATCATTATTTTCATTTTGTTTAATTAAATTTTTTCCTTTATCTAATTTTAACATAGTAAAAAGTTTATAATATTTTTTTTCAAGAATAAAATTAGGAATATATTGAAAAACATTATAACAATTTATAACATTAAAAAATTTTTTTTTTGCTTTTTCAATAGCATTTTTTAATAAATAATCATATTGATTTCTATAAATAATAGCAAAATCTGTTTTTTCATTTGTAATAACAGTGGCTTTTCTTTTTCCTCCTCTTTCTTCTAAAGCCAATTCACCAAAAGTTTCTCCAATTCCGCATTTTCCAATTATAATATAATTTGGTATTATTACAATTTTTTTTATTTTTTCTTTTTCTTTATCTTTTGAATATTCAATTTCTCCATTTTCAATTTCTATATTATTTCTATTTATATAATCTTCTATTGTTATATTTATTTCTTTTTCATTATTATTTTTTATATAATTATATAATTCTTTTGCATTTGAATATATTAATTTATTTTCTATTAATTCTATATCTTTTAATTTTTTTTTTACTATGTTTTTTATAAAATTATCAAAGGAATCTTCAATCGGAAAAACCAAGGAATTTAATTGTAAACATTGTTTTAAAAGTTCATTTGATTTATTTTTTCTTAATTTAAATAAATGAAGAATATACTGTTCTTTTGTCATTTCATATTTTTGTTTTTTACTTACTAAAAAAGTAACTGAACCTTTTAAAATGAGAAAAAAAGAATCTCCCCTATCTCCTTCTTCTACTATTATTATATCCTTTTCTTTTTGACTATAATTGATTATTTTTGAACATTCTGTTAAATTAAAATTAAAATCTTCATTTGTTAATTTTAATATATTAACGAAACCTTTTAAAGTTTGAATATATTTTAATATTACTGGAATATTTCTTTCTTTTTCTGGTTTTTGTAATTCTATTATGCAATTTTCATAATCTTCAAACATTATATTTTTTTTTTAAATAAAACTGTAATTATTAATAATTAAATAATATGAATTATTTTTTAATACTATAATATAAATAAATTTGATTATAATGAATAATAAAAATCTTGTTGATAATATTTTAGATAATTATGAATCAAATAAAAAAATTGAACAAAATATTAGAAATAATATTTCATTACATAAACAATTAAATAAAAAATCAAGAAATATATCTTTTGAAAGTAATGAAGATGTTAATAAAATATCAAATTATACAATGAATACTTATCATTATTATAAAAGATTATTTCCTAATAAAAAAAATATTTTTAATGGTAAATGTAATAGTAAAGAAGGAAAGAAAATACCTTTTTGTCATTGTAATAAAGATACAAAATTATTTTTAAAATTTAATAAAAAAAAAGTTGAAAATTTAAAAGCAAAGTTAAGAAAAAAAAATAACAGTTATGATAAAAAATATGTGGATTCAATATCAAATAATTCAAATTTGAGTTTTAATTCTTCAATAAAATCAAAAAATACGAATTATATACAATTTAATAATAATGAAAATTATTTATCTCCTAAATTTTTTAAAATGACAGCTTCACAATATTTAATTACTCATTTAAATTATCAAATTATTTCTTTAAAAAAATCTAATTCAAATACATCTTTAAAAAATGATATTTTAATTTTAACTAAACAATTAAAAGAAAAAGAAGAACAAGTTTTAACAATGAATGAACATATTAAATTATTAAATGAAGAATTAAAAAGAATTAAAAGTAAAAATAATAAACTTTATAATCAAATACAAATATTAGAAAAAGAATGTAAAAAAATGAATAATACAAATACACAATTTAATAATACTACTAATTTTTTTGATGAAACTAATTCAATTAAAATAAATGATAATAATATTTTTTCTAATTATTTAAAAGTTTCACATCAATTTTCTATATCAATTAATTCTTATAAACCGAAATATTTATATTCTTTAAAAATGTATTCACCTAAAAGAATAATTTTAAATCAAAAAAATAATATTAGTGAAGATGAAAAAATTATTTTTAAACCTTATGATAATACACATTTTTTAAAGTTTGATATAATAAATAATACATTTCAATTAATTTCTTTTGCTGATTATAGTAATTATACTATTAATTTTAATAAAGATAATAATACGTATTTAAATTTAAATAATAATGTTTTTATCATAACTGGAAAAAATAATGATTTATTTTATTTTTTTAATTATAAAAAAAAGTCAATTACAAAATTAAGTAATTTGAAATATAATCATTTAAATTGTGGTTTAATAAAATATGATAATAAAATAATATGTATAAGTGGAAATTTTACAAAAAAAATAGAAGCATATGATTTAAAATTAAATAAATGGAATGATTTATTAATAAAAGAAATGAATCAAGAAAGAGCTAAAAGTTCATTTTTAATTATAAATAATTATATTTATTCATTTTATGGTTATAATTATATTCAAAATAAATATATTAATAATATTGAATTTTATGATAATAATTTTTGGAAAGAAATATATATTAATAATAATAACTTAAATGGAATAATAGAACATATATGTTATGTAGATTTTAATAATGATATTATTATTTTAGGAGGAATTAATGAAAAAGGATTCAATAAAAATTTTTATAAATTAAATTTAAATAATAATAAAATAATAAATATAGGTCAAGAAAAAATAAATGATGAAAAAAATTTTGTTTTTAATTCCCAAATTATAATTTTAAAAAATGATTATAATTCTGAAAATTACATTTTGTCTTTTGATAAAAATAATAATATACATAGATTTTCTCCTTATGAAATATCTAATCATCAAATTATAATTTATAAATAATAATTTCTATATATTAATTCTTATTTTCATTTTTTGGAAAATAAATTTCAAAAGTTTATTTTAATTAATTCAGTTTTATTTAATATAATATAAATTTGTTTATATATCTAAAAAATAATATAATATTACTTATAAAAAATAAAATATTATTAATTATATAATATTTAATAAAAAACTTTTTTTAAACTTAAAAACTAATATTTAATTAAGATGATCTTCATCATAATTTTCTTTATTTCTCAATTGAGTTTTCTTTAATATTTCATTTCTAAAATCTTTTACTTCTCCTCCAGCAATTCTATTTAAATTTAAATTAAATTCATTTTGTAATTGACTATTAATAACTCTATTGGCATGAGCTTGATTAATAAGATTTAATTTATTTTGTAAGGCAATTTTCCATAAAGAAAAACACATTATTATTTTAATAAAAAAATTAATAATTACTAAGACAATTCCAATTTTTCTTTTTATTAAGCTTGTTTTTTGATTATCAAAAGGTAAATGTAAATTCCAAAATTTAATAATATGAATAAAATATCCTAAATCAAGTATAATATTTGATAATAAAATAATTAAATAATAATATAAATTTTCCTTTTTAAATATTTTTTCTTCAAGAAAAAAAATAATAAAACAAATACCAAAAGCAATAATATCAAATCTTAATAATAATTCAAATAAAATAAAAATAAATAATATTTTATTCAAAAAATAAATTATTTTTTCCCATATTACAATAACATCTTTACCAATTGTTTTTAATATTATATTTTCAATTTTATCACTTATTTCCATTTCATTTCCCATTGCTCCAGAAATATAATTTGAATATTGACTTCTTGGAATTTGAGAAAAATAATTTTTAAAGATACTTTCCATTTGATTAATTGAAGTATTTAATACTGAAATATTATCTTTTGAATTTTTAATTGCATATTCTATTTTTATTATTTTTTTATTTAAATAATTTACTAAAGAATTAATCCATAAAAAACTCATTTCAAAATATTTATAATTTCTAGTTATTTGATTTTCTAAAAGGGATTTTGGATTAATTGAATCTACTAATTTATCTTCTAAATCAGTTTTAATATATAATTCCAAATTTTTATCTAATTCATTCATTGAATAAATTTTTATTTCTTTATTTAAATAAGGACTTGTAATATCAAATGATATTTTTTGATCATTAAAATTTAAATGAATATCTTTGATTCTTATTCCACTTTTATCTTCATCTGTATTTATTCCTTTAAATATTATATTTATATATGAATTATTTGTTGTTCCATCTTCTCTTATTATTTCATTTGATTGATATTGGAGAATTTGAGTTTTAGTATTTTCAACTTCATTTGATAATTGTATATTTTCATAGGCAATTTTATCTCTATTTATTTTCATTGTATTATATACTTGAAAATATGATTTGAAAAAAGTAAGTAATTTTATTGGTTGTGTAATATCAAATTTTGAGAAATCTAAAATGTGATTAAATAATGTTTTATTAAATGTATTTGGTTCAGATAATTTATCTAATATTATTATAATTTGTGATATAAATAATGAATCATTTAGAGTGTGACCATATTTAGATAATTCATTTTCTATTAAATTCATATAACTTTCACTTTCTGGAATTGTTATATTATTATTATTACTATTACTATGATAATTATTAATATTGATATTTATATTATTATTGTTATTAGTATTATCATTATTATTATTGCTTTTATTATTAAAATTATTATTATTAGCATTAATATTATTATCATTATTATTTAACATATTGTTATTTAAGATTTGATTATTGTTATTTTCATTATTATTATTGTTTATATTATTTAAAATAAAAGCAGAATTATCTTGTTCTATTAAATTAGCACTTTTATCTCCATTATTATTTTCTTCTTCATCATTAAGTTGAATCATTTTAATTTTAAATTTAATCAAAAAAATTAAAAATAAATATTATATATTAATTAATTAATTAAAGAATAATAATTTAATCTTTATAAAAAAAATATTTAAATTATACATTTTTAGGATTATATAAAGTCCTTCTTAAACCAATAATTTCGTGCTTTAATTGATCATAATCATTTCTCCCTCTTATTTTAATTTTAATATTTCTTTTCTCATTAGTATATTTTAAAAAAACATCTTGAATTAGTCTTGGGGTTCCTGGTTGTTGATAACTATATATTTTAGGAAAACTATAATTTTTTAAATTTCTACTATTTAATATTTTAACACTTTCTTTTAAACTTTTTTCATATTTTTGTAAATTTAATGGTTCAATTTTTTTAGGATTTTTTTTTAATTTATAAATATATAAATTTTCATTATTATTTAGTTTTGTTAATTTATATTTAAAAGGAGAAATTTGAACTCTTGATAAAGTAATTAAATTATTTTTATTCCCATTTGATTTATTATTTATATTTATTCCTGATAAATGAAGAGTTTTATGTGATTTTGAATTTTTAGGTTCTATATTATCATAGGATAAAATAAAATTTCCAATTTTGTTAATTTTTGATACTTTTTTTTTTTTTTTTTTTTTTTTTTTTTATTTTTGTTAGAAATTAATTTTTTTTATAGTTTGTAAATGTTAATG
>Ga0256407_10011325_pt1 | contig 12362 bp, 3 predicted proteins | sample RumenRJG_04DNA_FD_193489 | JGI IMG/M metagenome (GOLD analysis project Ga0256407, IMG submission 193489) | Bovine rumen microbial communities from Lethbridge, Alberta, Canada - RJG_04 | ecosystem: Host-associated > Mammals > Digestive system > Stomach > Rumen | place: Canada: Alberta | collected... | reverse complement strand
TCCGTCAGTGTTTGCTGATCCGCAAAATCGGGATCCACGACTGCCTCCTGGCCGGTTCCTGTCTTTCGTTTGAGCGTCACTGTGATGCTCTTATCCATGAGTTCGCTGTCAGGAATATCCGATCCATCCGCCTTTTTCCAGTTTTTGCGCACCAGGACGCTGCCTTCCGATATGTTGACAACCTCTTCAGAGGCGCTGCCTTTGTTTAGATCGATCGCGTTATTCGCCTCAGCGCCTGCCGGAGCCTGTCCGCCTTCGGAGCCGAAATAGAAATAATACTTGGGCGCCGGATCAGGAACTTTATGTCCCTCCGGAGCTCCCGTCTCGACGACATAGTAAAGCGTATCTTCTTTCAGAATGCTCTGGCCGCCGTCTGTCCTGGAGATGGAGAACCTGCCGTCCGGACCTGTCGTATACGATGTGACCGCTTCGGAGTCGTCTTCCGCCTTATACACGCTGAAAACAGCTCCTTCGAGAGGCTCCTCCGTTCCTCCGCTGATCTTGGTGAAATAATAAGCTGCTGTGGAATATTTATTTGTAAAGATCACATTCGTTGTCTTCTTTTCGGGGACCGGAGCCTTATCGACAGTGACAGAATCCGCACCGATCACAGTCTGGCCGGTGACCGTACTGCCGTCCGAATTGACCGAATAGGTCGTCTCCACCAAAACATTGTCGGCAAGGCCAAGGCTGTCCAGACCGCCTTCATACTCTTCTGTCACTCTGTAGAAGCCGGATGTAAAGGTGAGCTTGCCGCTGTCGTCGGCAGTTTCTTCCGTTAAGGTGTATTCGTCATTCTCCAGATCTGAATATACCAGAGTCTTCTTATAGGCGTTCTCACCGGTCACGGGGTCTCCGTCCTCATCCACCTTTTGAACGATAAACCGGATTTTTGCCTTCTGTTCATCCGTCAGTGAGACATTTCCGGCAAACCGCTTTGTCACTTTCAGGCTCTGGGTTTCCGGCTTATTTCTGATCTTGAGAATATCTCCCACGTAATAGACCCACACGCCCTCTTCGCTCGAGTATTCAGCGTCCGCGGAATCCAGAGAAACTTTAAAACTGTATAATGTGGGATCCAGCTGGTAGCCCTCCGGAGGCTCGATCTCCTCCAGATAAAACGTGGTGTTCTTTTTGATCGTCATTCCGTGCTCATACCGGTTGAGCATGATGTGAAGCACGCCGTCGGAACCGGTCGTAAAGGTCACTTCCTTTCCGACCATGGCCGGATCGTGAGCCCTGCTGGTATAGCGGACGACATTCTTTTCACTGTCAAGCAGACGGAACTTTGCGCCTGCCAGAGAGCCGTCCTGCATATTTTCGGAGGCATATTTGAGCAGGTCCAGATATACGATTCCCGCTCCGCCTTCGCCCTGCGAATCGATGATCAGGAATTCCTCGTCATCATCGGAGTATTTGGCGTTCAGTGTCGCCTTATTATAAATACGGACAGTGCCGACGTCCCCGATCACGTTGCAGTCATAGGTGATCGTCACCTTTGTCTCATCAGGGACCTTATAGACACCTTTATTTCCGTAATAGTCATAGGTCACCCTTTTGCCCGACGGATCTGTTGTGACTCTGATCGAAGTGTAGTCGATGGAGAGCGTCCTGGAGAACTCATCCGTGAGGGTCATATCATTGCCGTTGTTCAGTCTGAGTTTATCCGGATTGATGACGATCGTATAATGTGCCTTTGCCGGCTTCGACTCCTGATCCAGGACAAGGCTCTTGTCGACAATCGGATTTCCGTACTCAAACTCCACTTCCGATTGGGCGCCGTCCCAGTTGACAGCATTCTTAAATGTGATTTTTCCGCCGGCCTGCATGGCTTTTTCGGCTGCGATTTCCGGATGCTTCATCACCAGGTAGTATCTGATCATATAGCATGGATACAAAAGCCCCGACGACTGCCTGTCCAGCCCGCTCGTGCTGATCACTGCGCCCTGACCGGTAGGGTTAAATGAAGCCGTATGCGAGTCGACATTTTCCTTGGTGGTGGCGTCTCTGCGGTCTTCGATATAGCCGTGCCCTTCGTTTTCCGGCAGAAACGGATTATAGTTTCTATAGGTGTTCTTATCCAGCTTATCCAGGTTCATGATCTCAAACACTTCCGTGTCAAAGGTATCAAAAATCTGAAGCCGGTCGTCAGACACGCCTTCCATCACAATCTCATACAAATAGCAGGGGTAGGTTTTGCCATCATCGAGGACAACTGTCCTGTCCAGTTTTTTCGTTTTGCGAATGCGCTTGAGAGCGGGCTCGGCATCAGCCGTTGCCCTTATATCTCCGAATTTTGCAGTATTAGTGTGCTGGTAGTACCACCAATAATGCTCAAGCGCGGCCTCAAGCCATTCCCTCTGATTTTCAGTCACCACCTCCGCGTGAATGATCCTCTCCGCTCCGGTCGCTTTTAAACCGGGAACCTCGCTCCCATCCACCATATGATAAAAGTCTATGTAGACCTCACCGATCACGTCGTCTGCGCTGTGTGCGGTCGTGTCTTCATAAGAAAGAACGAACTGCTTGTTGTCCATCCTGCCGAAACCAAACGTGACTTTATAGGATTCATCAGAATCAAGCCCTGTCACGGAACAGGATTTATATTTGTCCAGAAATCCTCCCTGGGTATTCTGAGGAATGTAATCGGTGATTCTGGCAGCAGTCGTGCCGGTAGGCGGTATCGTCAGGTCGATACTCCACGACACTTCTTCCTCGCTGACAGAGTTCACGCTTTTCACGATAGCCGGTTTTTCATAGTCTGGATCGACGATCGTTCCTCCTCCGCCGCTGTTATGGCCGTCTTCTACGTCGTTATTGACAGTGACGGCTTCCGTCAGGGCCGTGACCTCGGCAATAGTCTGGTATGTGATTTTATAGGACGCTTTTCCGTCCGAAGCCGGTGGATTATAGGTCCACGAATAGTCGCTGTTTTTGACCAGCTTTCCGTTCGCTCCGTCTTCTCCCCAGTTGAGAGTCCGGGTCTGTACTGTCCCGTCCTCTTTGGTGACCTCGACTGTGATCCCCGTCCCGTCCATTTTCATGATGGTCTGTGAGTCGTTGCGGATCGTATCGGTTATGTGGTCGACAGATGTCTTCCTCTCGCTGTTGGCTGTCACCTCCCAGGTGATTCTCCTGTACTTCTTTCCTCCCTGTTCAAAAATATCCGAGACTTCGGTGAAGTTTTTCACAAGGGACGAGTATTGGATATTGTATTCATAGCTGCTGGACTCTTTGGGAGGCCCGGGGTTATCTTCATAATCGAGCAGGACTGTATTATTTGTCTCGGAATAGGTCGTCCATCCGTTTCTTCCGAGCTCCCCATAATTCACACTCGCCGAGTACTTGACTTCATACTTGTCCCCGTCCCCCATGTCAGGAAGACGCAGTTCAAATGAATTGCCGTTTACAGTCAGGCTGGACGCTTCCACTGTGATCGGTGTGCCGTTCTTCAGGATCGTAAGGTCACTGATACTGTGGACGTTGGAAGTGAGCGCGGATCCGGTAATGGTATCCGTGATCTTGATTCCGGTCGTCGTTCCCTCCGAAGTGACTGTCACTACATAATCGATACAGTCCGTATCTTGATTGTAGGTTCCCTGCTTGACGATATTCGCGTCGTTGTGATCTTCCAGATCAAGAGTCGTGGAAATCTCATCGCTCCACCGGATTTCCGTGCTGTCCATATCAAAAAGGCAGTGCAGACTGATTGTAAAATGCGCGTTGTCCGCCGCGCGCAGGATTTTCAGCATGTCCGTATCACTGGTGTTCCAGTTTACTTTGAGCTGATTGCCCTCAGCCGTATAGGTATTGTTCTTTAAAGTGCCCAGGCTCCCGAATTTCATGTCAAAGGTTCCGCCTGTACTTCCGACAATATTGAGATCAGCGGGCAAGGTGTAGGTCATGGTCGTATCATCGTCGACAAACTGATAGTCATCCGTCTCCATGAAGTTCAGATCGATCCTGTACTCCACTCCCCTGATCAGGGTGACCTGTCCGTTGGCGTCAAAAGTCTCCCCGTTTCCTGTGATCGTGACACTGCTGAGCACTTTACTGAGGTCGGTGGTGGTACTGCCCGTCTGATTTGCCGGGGGATCCGTCACCTCGATCAGGAATTTGGCCCCGTCATTCATCTCAATCGTCAGGATCTCCCCGCTTGTGAAAGAGGCAAGACTTGTAAGCAGCCAGTCTCCGTCTGCCTGCTTTTCTACTTTCAGCAAATCATTATCGGTGAAGGATACGGAGCTCACATTTTTAACGGAGAACGCCTTGTCGTAATCCTTCTCATAAAGTTCCAGCCTATCCGCCAGCTCGCTCAGGAGGATACTGCCCTCTCCTTCCATGGAGAATTTATAACCTTCATAGATAAAATCGACCGAATAGAGGACGCCGTATACGGAGAAAGAATCAGCGTCAAATGTGATCTCATCCACTTTGCTGCCGCCGCCGGTGTCCGCGTCGATCACATCCGCCTTGTGGGATCCGTCCTCGAAATGTACGGCCGTGACTTCCCCGCCTTCAGCTACGTCAATTGCATCCTTATAGGAAATATTCACTCTGACAGCAGTTTTGGGCTGGATCTCTTTTCCATCCGACCAGATCGTGATGTCAAAAAAGCGCGCTTCCGCCAGGCCCTGATCCGTGACCGCCTGCGCGCCCTTCAGATAGGACTGGTATTCGGATGATCCTTTGGAGATCTCACGCACTTTGAGTTTGGCGTCTGCGGGAATCTCAGCGGTCTCGTCGTATTTCATTGTCACTTCATAATCAGATCCATGATATACGAGTTCCCCTGCGGTAAAAACTTCCGCGGCAGGCAGTCCGGTCGTGGCGGCTGCAGCTGCCTGCTCAGTGGCAGCCTCGCCCGGCGCCCCGACAACATCCTGCGTGCTCCCGGCTTCTGACTCCCCGGCTTCCTTCTGCGTGGACGTTCCGGATCCGGCTTCCGACGAATCGGCTTCCTTCTGAGTCGGTGACCCTGATCCGGCTTCCGACGAATCGGCTTCCTTCTGAGTCGATGACCCTGATCCGGCTTGCGACTCCTCTGCTTCTTTCTGCGTGGAGGCTCCGGAGCCCGATTCTGACTCTTCCGCTTCTTTCTGTGATGATCCGGTTTCCTGATTCTCATCAGGTGCGGATGTTTCCTCTGTGTTTTTGTCCTTGTTCTCCTCAGACTTGTCCTCGTCCTTCTCAGACTTGCCCTCGTCTTTTTCGGACTTGTCCTTGTCCTCTTCAGACTTGTCCTCGTCCTTCTCAGACTTGTCCTCGCCCTTTTCAGACTTGTCCTCGTCCTCCCCGGATTTGGCCTTCTCCTCCTCAACTTTTTCCGCTTCAGCTGTCACCTCATCTCCGACATGCACAGATGCGAAACACGCTGAGAAACAAAGCTGAAAGCACATCAGTATTGCAAATACAGCTGCAAGCAGTGTTTTTTTCCGGGTTAACATAATCGTCCTCCTGTAATATTCTCTGTCTCATCATTCCGAAGCACTTCAATGTGAAGGCATTACAGCAATAAACCGGATCGGAAGTTTTATGTTCTTTCTGAACATTCCGTTCATCAAAAAGGCAGCTCAGAAAGAAACCGGAACGGGTTTCTCTGATGCGATTCCAGGATGTTTATGCCGCCTCGAAAAAAATCCGGAGCGAAAAATAATGCATTCGCATTACTTTTCGCTCTTTTAATACTTGTGGCCATGGGCGAGTGCCTTCAAATGCGTATGATTAAAGCACGCATTGCTCTGCGCTCTGGCGCTCCTGCAATGCTGCACACGTTCGCATCCCGCCCCGCTGCAGACGCGTCCCGAACCTTGCGGAGCACTAGTCCTTGGAGACCAGTGTCCCGATGGTCGTGAGCACATATATGATTCCATAAATGACAAAGATAATGATCGCCCAGATTTTCAAGGGCAGGGCGTGGAAAAACTTCAGGCTGAGATAGAAAGCGACGGGTGCGCTCAGCAGGTATCCCTGCATCATGATGTTTTTCCAGAAACGCGGGTGGGGCGTACCATGTTTGACACAGCCTTCAGCCAGTCCGATGATGGCGTAGAATACCGCGGAGATCTTCAGAAGCATCCTTAAGTATTCGAAGAATGTAGGCAGTCCGCCGCGGAAATGCCCGACCAGTGTCAGGATTCCCAGCAGAACCAGCGGAGGAAGTATTCTGGCAATGAGAGTGCCTATTACCTTGGGATAATAATCGGAGGGCACGCGCCGTCTGGGCGGTCTGGGCGGGGCAAATGGTCTGCTTCCGCCTCCTCCTAAGCCCACTTTCTTCCTGGCAGCATCGGCTTTTTTATTGAGACTTTTGTCAATATTTATATTAAGCACGATCAGTAAGAGACCCAGTTCCATTGTCTTGCCGCTGCCGGCAGGGAACTTGTAATCACTTGGCAGAAAGCTCGCTGCCAGCTCCATGGCAGGTTTGTAGGATCTGTTAAATTCGTATTCCGATGTGTTTTCCTTGGCATTGAGGGCGCCGATAAAGGCATTTCTGCAACAGGCTTCCGCAAGGGAATAATAAATGTTGTTGTCGCCGACATCCTCTTCGGGATGTTCCAGGGCGTAGTTGATGACTCTTCTGAGTGCATCTAATCTGGCTGATGTTCCGTCAGCGGACTCCGCGAAGTCCGCAAGGGCCTTCAGGCCTTCCATGCCGGAACCGGGCGGAGGAACGGGAATTCCGCCTCCCCCTCCTCCGATCATTTTTTTATATCCGCCCACCGTCTTCAGATTCTCGTCCATTATGGGCTCGTCATCCGGATAACATTCAAGGAATTTCAGCTGAAGGGGAAGACTCATTTTACTCTGCTGGAGAGTAACAATCAGATTCTGCATGAGATGCCGGCGCATCTCTTTCTGGGGCACGCCGACCATGGGGGTGCCTTTGACCTCGTCATAGAGAGTCCTGCCAAGCTTACGCGCCTCGGATTCGCTGGAGCAGTTCTGCAGTTTGCTCATGTACTCGCTGCGGATGCGATTGGTCGTACACAGGCCGATGATGTCTTCCCGGTGCAGGGCTTTATTGTCACCGGCGCGGGCGATCACAACATCATCAGGCATCAGAGCCACAAGGTTATCGGCGTATTTGGCCAGGGAGTGTTTGTCTCCGTTGATGACGTCTCTTACATAAATTGCGCACTTCTCATAAAAATCACCGGCGGATTTTTTGACCAGAGGTGTGCCGTTTTTATAGAGGTCTTCTACCTTGAGCTTTCCGATCCATTTGATCAGCGTCGTCACGCTCTTTCCGCTCTTCTGCAGGCGGTCCGTCTCGTCGGACATGACGGAGAGCATAGCCCGCACACATTCCTGGCGGGTATCCTTCTCCACAAGCTGCTCCGGGATTTTTTCATAGAGCTTTGCGGCATCATTCAGGGAATTGGAGGATTTGAGAGCATTGACATAGGGGATCAGGCTGTCACTGAGAGCCCGCTCCACAGCCGTGCTGTCCACTGCCATGACGGAAGAGGAACTCAGGGCGTCGATGCAGGCTGTCACACTGGCCGGCTTTCCATCCCTGATATAGTCTTTGATGCGGCTGACAATCCCCTCCACCAGCTGTTTGCGGAACTGGTTCCAGGCGGCGGCAGTATCCTCTTTGAACTTTTGCTCGGTCTGCAGCTTATAGGTCGTGGACTGTTCGACACTGGCCATGGAAAAGAAGCGGCCATAGAGCTTGAAAGCCCTGTCCCATGCATCGGCGGCCTTCTTGGCGTCTTCCGTCTCGCTTGCTTCCGCAATACGGGCACAGAGAGCGGCATAGGCCTGGACCCTCCAGGGGTCGCTGAGAGAATCGACCGCTTTCCTGACAGCAGGTGCTTTGACGGATTTCCATGTGGATCTCTCATTTTCCGGCAGATTCATATCGTCCATGAGTTTTTCAAACTCACCTTTAAAAAAACGATAAGGGATCGGGCTTCCGGAAGCCCCGCTGAACATACCGCAGAACTTTCTGTAGGCGGAATTGCTCTCATCAGGACCGGGTCTGCGGAAGCGCAGCGTAGTCAGTTCATCATAAAGACGCACCTCGGGCACCAGCATTTCCGCGCGGTAGCTGTTGGCTTCATCTCTGGAAATGGCAGTCTGCATTTTGACGTGCATTGCCATATCCTTATTGGAGAGAGTAGGAGGCGCGAGCATTGCTTCAAATCGGTTCATCTGTCATTCCTTTCTGTGATCGCTTATTCCTCCGCAGAGGGAGATGATCACTAATTTTTCTGAAAGGGGGAATTCAATCACTCCTCCGTAGGGGGAAACATTCCGGAAAACCGGGAAAAATCGGGAAGTCCGCCGGAAAAGAAGTCATCCGGAAGACCGGTTCCGGACCCTGGTCCGGCAGGTGGCTGAGACTGTCCGGACGCAGGAGGAGTCTGTGCGGATTCAGGGCCGCTGTCTTCTCCTGTCGTCACATCCGGGGCTGACCCGGACATGCTGCCGCTGTCTTTTGGTGTATTACCCAAATCTTTTGGCCTTCCGCTACCCTGGTCCGGCCCGCTTCCGGCATCGTTTCCACGGTTTCCCTGGCTTGGGAGCCCGTTTTCCATCTGGTCCAGGCGGCGTTCCAGACGGTTCAGCAGTGCCTGAAGACGGTCATTCTGTTCCATGAGTTCCCGTTTGACCACGGCTCCTGCATCGGCCTGGTCCCGGTCATATTCCTCCACCAGGAGATTGAGCTGTTCTGTCCGGCCATCCGAGCTGTCAAGCTCGACCAGATCCATCATCAGCTCCAGGGCGCGCTTTTTATTGCCGGAAGCATATTCCGCCCGGATCCACAGGTCCAGGATCCCGATGTCATCGGGACGGAGCGCGTGAGCACGGCAGAGCAGGGAACCTGCGTCCGAAAAGCTCTCCCTTCTCATGCACTGCAGTGCCTCGTTGAACAGGAGATCGGGCTGATATTTTGCGTTCAGATAATCGGTCAGCTCCGCTCCGCAGCCGGGGCAGGTCGTCTCTCCGGCGGGAATCGCAGCCGCACATAAAGGACAAAGCATTCTTTATCTCCTTTCCGTTTCTGGGAAGGTTCTCTGTTACAGCCCCGCCTTTGAGGGGGCATGTACATGTAACGCCGGTTTTTATCCCGCATAAGTCTGTATCGATCACGGTGCTTTGGGCACGGGAATGTTCATCAGCTTGCCCGCGCTCTCCCAGCGTGGATACATCTCGCGGATCGCCTGCAGATGAGGCATGCACTCCTCATCGGAGGGCATAAAGCGGCAGGCGCTCTGGATATCCCGGCAGGTACGCATATCGCTCTGGATGTAGGGATCAAACTCCTTTCGTGCCGCCGGAGGAACCGCTTTGCTCATCTGATATTTACCGATGAGCTCCATAACCTGCTGGGAAAAGAAAGTACATACCATCCACATGGGAGGTCTGTCCTGATTTCCGGTTCCGCCCTGGTCTTCTTTGAAAATCTCCCCGATCTCCTGCAGGGCTTTCCATGCGTTGGAAAGAGCTGCCTGGTCTTCATTGTCATAAGCCCGCATACCGGCTGAAGCAGCGGCGCGGATCTCCTTTGCAATATCACTACTGCCTTTTTCGTGCTCGCTGTTGATCTTTTCCAGTTCACGGACCTTCTGGTCAAATTCCTCTTTGGGAGGCTGAAGAGCGTTGGACTTGGGCGGCTCAATCCCGACCACGGTATCCAGTGCCTCTTCCGCTCTGACCGCGTCTCCGGCTTCAACCGCGTCCTGCAGATTTGCGGCCATACGGTTGAGCATCTTTTCCGCCACAACACGTTTGCCGGGTTCCGGGATCATGGCTATACGGGATCTTGCGGCAGCGATCGCGTTATCGACATCGTCTGAAGTAGGCAGCGCGGGTGCCGGGGAGGATTCCATCTCGATGGCGATCTTGTTGGTTCCGGCCTCCGCCATGACTGTAAAGCGGCTGGACCGGTCGCAGGAGATGGACAGCTTAATCTCTGTTCCGGGCGGCAGGGCTTTCTCAAAGTTCATCTGAATCTGCTTGAGCAGCTTTTTCTCCTCGAAGAAACGAAGGTGGACCGCATAAGGGTTATCTTCATTGATCATGAAGGTATAGTCCTGCGAGCAGGGCAGCTGGGTTCCTTTTGTCATGAGCTTGACCAGCTTCAGTTCTCCGGTGAACTCATTGACGGTCTCGATGGAATAGTTGCGGGAAAGCACAACGGGAGGTGTGGTGATAGTGCCGGGAGCGGCATCAAATCCTGCCTCCAGCAGCACCTTGCCGCCCGCCATGAATGTGCAGGTGTAAGGCTCTTTTTCCTCTTCCGCCACCAGTTCCTCGAACAGGAAGGTGCCGTCCTCGTTGACCATGTATTCCTTCTTGAAACCGCCTGCGGCGCGGGTGACTTTGGCGTAAATGCCGTCGGGAAGTTTTCCGCCTTCCGCCTGAAGGCTTCCCTCAACATTACTGATGCCGCCGTAGCCGACACCGGGGGCAAAGTGAGCCGTGACAGAGATGCTTTCGCCTCTTGCGGTCTCCATCTTTGTCTGCTGCTGTGTTCCGATAGAAGCGGCCGCGATGGCGGCTCCGTATCCGACAGCCATATCAGGCTCATCGATCAGAGGCTTGGGCAGCTTGGTGTGTACGGGCAGGGAGGGAGAAGTGAAGTTCTCTTCTATGATCTCCGCGACAAGCGGAATGTGGGTACTGCCGCCGACCAGGAGGACACCGTCGATCATATCGAGGGTGATGTGGTGCTGGTCCTCAGCCTCCCGCAGGGCTTTGTGGCACTCCTCCAGGGTGCTCTCGATCAGGGGACGGATCAGATCCTCAAAATCATCGCGGCTGACCGTCGCTGCCAGATTGACCTTGGCTCCGCTCTTGTCCTCGAAAATACCGTCGGTGGACTCGAAAAATTCTTCCTGGGAGCTGAGTGCCTTCTTGATGATCTCCGCGCTGAGTTTCAGCCTGGTGAAACGGCGGCGGTCATCGTCGTCGCGGTTGATGTCCATATCTTCGAGGTCGTATCCTTCATCCGAATCCTGAAGCTCTTCCAGAAGATAGCGGGCCAGGGCATCGTCGAAGTTATCGCCGCCCAGATAGTTGTTGCCGGCAATACCCAGAACGAATGCGTCGCCCTCGTCCAGACGCACGATGGAGACGTCGAAAGTGCCTCCGCCCAGGTCATAGACCATAAAGATTCCGTTATCTATTCCGTTTTTGAAGCAGTAGTACAGCGCCGCCGCTGTGGGCTCCTGCAGAGTGAATTCCACCTTCAGCCCGGCAAGCTCGCCGGCTTTCGTCGTATTTTCACGGGCGTTGGAGGCGAAATAGGCAGGAATGGTGATGACGGCACGGTCCACTACATAGTCCGCATACTCCGGAAAACCGTGGAGATAGCTCTCCATCTGAGCTTTCATCTCTTTGAGGACCTCCGCGGAGACCTCGATGGGAGAAAGGGTCAGGGGACCTGTGCTCACCCGGTAATTGGGATCGCCCATGTGGCTCTTGACCGAGACAATGGGTTCCGGCACTGTGCCGCGGCGGTTAAAAGCGATCTGACCCGCGCGCACGCCCTTGGTCTTCCTGTCATAAACAATGACAGAAGGGAAAGTCTTGCGCCCTGCCTTATCCGTGCGGCAGACGATCGTCTTATTGTCATCTGCCATCATGGCAATGACACTGTTAGTGGTTCCGAGATCGATTCCTACACATTTGCTGATTGGCATAATTCATTCTCCTTCGTGCAATGTAAAATCTCTGTGGTTATGAACCCGGGTCACAGACCCGCTTATTTTCAGAAGCTTCGCATCGCTGCGCGAACCTCTTGAGGTTTCCATGAACATATCATCAGTTTCTGCATTTATATGATTTATACGGCTTTTGTCTTCAGGCAATTACAGTAATTAAGTAATCTCTGTAAAAGCACTGTGCCGTGGAAAATCTCATTAAGATTCGCCCGAAAGCCAGCTGCTGATCCGGTCCAGGATCCTCCAGAAAAATCCGGCTTCCTCCCGGGCATCTTCGTCATCAAAGTTCTCCTCGTCATCGATGTCTTCCCCGTCGTCGAAATCTTCCTCATCGTCGGAGTCTTCCTCGTCATCGAAGTACTCCTCTTCGCCGGAATCTCCCTCGTCGTCAAAGTACTCATCTTCATCGAAGTCTCCCTCGTCGTCGAAGTACTCCTCTTCGCCGGAGTCTGCTCCGTCATAGGAGTCCTCATCAACATAGGAGTTCTCATCGGGCTCAGCTGCCTGACTCTCATCGTCGATAGAATCACCAGCGGGTTCTTCTGCTGCTTCCGCTGTCTCAGCGGCTTCCTCAGCTGCTCCGGCAGCCTCTTCAGGCATTTCCTCAGGCTCTTCTGAGGCTGTTTCTTCTGCCGCTTCCGCCAGCTCTGCAGCTGCCCCGGCAGTCTCTTCAGAAGATTC
>Ga0256407_10011323_pt1 | contig 12365 bp, 10 predicted proteins | sample RumenRJG_04DNA_FD_193489 | JGI IMG/M metagenome (GOLD analysis project Ga0256407, IMG submission 193489) | Bovine rumen microbial communities from Lethbridge, Alberta, Canada - RJG_04 | ecosystem: Host-associated > Mammals > Digestive system > Stomach > Rumen | place: Canada: Alberta... | reverse complement strand
GAGGACGAGTTCTTCGATCTCATGTGGCTTTGCGATTCGCCCGTCGAATCTGAACGCGACGCCGCGCAAGAGGAACTTGCCCGACGTTTCGACGAATTTGAGCCCGTCTGGAAAGATCGGACGTTCCTCACGGACGGCGAAGTCGCCGACGAGTCGCGGCGGCGGTTCGAACGCGCCGAGAAAGATTTCTGGAACGCGCGACTAGAACGCGCGCGCACGGCGTTCGACGTCAAGCTCGACGTCGAGCCGCCCGAGGGGGAAAGGGCCGAGGCGGTTCGACGCGCGAACGTCCGCGTGTCATGGCGCGTCCCGCTCCGCGTCGTGTGGCTCGCGCCCGATTTTCGTTCGTTCTTATGGCGCGATCCCGAGACGAACCGACTCTGGCGCCCCCGTTCCCTCTATTCGGCGCCGGAGCTTCAGCCCGAGTTCGATTCCGAGCAAGTCGAATTAGATTTCTTCCTCGAACCCGTCCCCGACGACGCGCTTCCGCCTGAGGACGCGCCCGTGTCGGAATTTGCCTTCGACGCGCTCGTCGGCGTCGATCCCGTCGCGATTTCTATCCCGTTGTCTGACGACGGCGAGCCCCGCGAATATCGCGTCGGCGAACTGACGCTCCGCGTTCCTCCCGTTAAGCGCGACGACAAGGGCGGGCTAACCGTTTCCCTGCGTCTCGATTACGATTCCGCGTTCGACGCGTTCGATTCGCATCGAAGTTGGCGCGAACCCGACGATTTTCTTCTTGCGTTTCCAAACGCGGCCGCGCGCGTTCGTCCCGCCTCGATCCGCGGCCGCGACCGCAATCCCAACGGCGAACGTCTTGAACTCTTCTTTGCCGCCGACCCCGCGCTCGACGACGCTCTTCGAAAGAACGCCGCGACTCTCGTATGTCGATTCCCTCGTTTTTTCGCGCGACTTCATGTCGCCCCGTAACCGCAATAAAAAAGGTCTTCCCATTCGGAGAAGACCTTTTGATTTGAACGTTCCTGCGACGACTTATTCAGGCGTCAGACCCAGTCTAACCCGACGTCGAACGTTTTGGCGGAATGGGTGATCGCGCCGACGCTGACGCGTTCGACGCCGGACTCCGCTTTAGCGCGGACCGTTTCGAGGTTGATCCCGCCGGACGCCTCGAGTTCGGACGTCGCGCCGATCGCGTCGCGCATCGCGACCGCTTGACGCATCGTCTCCGGCGACATATTGTCGAGGAGTACGACGTCGGGATTCTCCGGCAAAACCTGTTCAAGTTGTTCTAGGGAATCGACCTCGATTTCAAGCATGGGAAGCGGCTGATTTCCTACGCGATTCTGTTCCAGGAATTTTCGGGCGCGTCGAACGGCCTCGGCGGGACCGAAATCGGAGATTCCGCCGAACGCGAGATGATTGTCTTTGATGAGAATCGCGTCGAAAAGGCCCGTTCGATGATTGCAGGCGCCGCCGCAACGAACGGCGTACTTTTCTAATCGCCGCCAGCCGAGCGTCGTCTTGCGCGTGTCGTAAATCCGCGCTTTGGTTCCCGCGATCGCTTCGACGAATCGGCTCGCGAGCGTCGCGACGCCGGAGAGCCGTCCGACGAGATTGAGCAACAGCCTTTCCGCGGTCAGCATCGAGAGCGTCGGGCCGAAGACGTAGCCAAGGACGTCGCCCTTATCGACCGTAGCGCCGTCCTCGACGACCGTTTCCCAATGCAGCCGCGCGTCGACCATTTGGAGCAGTTCTTCCGCAAAGACCAGACCGGCGACGACTCCGTGTTCGCGCGAAACGACGGCGGCGCGTCCCGGCGCGTTTGCGGGAATGAGCGCGCGACTCGTTATGTCGCCCGCCGTTTCGGAATCTTCGCGAATTGCGAGTTTCATAAGATCGCGTAGATCGGCGCGAAGTTCGTCGTCGTAGACTGTCTGTCGAAAATCACGTCTTTCGTGAGCGTCGTTCTTCTCGGTCATTTCCGCATTCCTGATTGATAGAGGGAGAACAAAAGAAAACGGCGGTTGTAAAAAAACCGTTCTTCCGACGCTGCGAAAGAACGGTCTTATAACCAGTGACCCCAACGGGACTCGAACCCGTATTCCGGCCTTGAAAGGGCCGTGTCCTAACCGACTAAACGATGGGGCCGACTGAAAGCGTTTCCCAGCGACTAAACGTGAGCAACGCAGTGACCCCAACGGGACTCGAACCCGTATTCCGGCCTTGAAAGGGCCGTGTCCTAACCGACTAAACGATGGGGCCGCGCAACCGAAGTTGCATGCCTTAAAACGGCAGTGACCCCAACGGGACTCGAACCCGTATTCCGGCCTTGAAAGGGCCGTGTCCTGACCGACTAAACGATGGGGCCAAATCGACGTCGCCGCCAATTCGTAAAAATAGTACCATGCTTTCACGCGTTGTCAAGCGACCCGCCCTGATTTCGCCAAAACTTATCGAGCGTTATTCTTCGCTTTTCGGTTTATGAGATTATCCTTTTCAAGGTCTTTAATTTTCTTACGAAAACCTTACAATGACGGAGGCGGTTGAGAACGCGACGGAACGACGTCGCGCCCGCCGCGCGGGGCCTTTCCCGCGTTTTTCAGGGATCATCACTTTTCGACGTGGGACAATGAGCGAAACAGAAGAAAAAATTGGTCGATATTCTCAGCGTTACGACGTCGTCGTTATAGGTTCGGGTCTCGCCGGCATGACGGCGGCTAACGTCCTTGCGCGGCGTGGACACAAAGTTCTGCTTCTCGAACGACATTATAAGCTCGGCGGACTGGCGACGTGGTTCTATCGTGAAAAGGGCGAACATATCTTCGACGTCTCCCTTCACGGCTTTCCCGTGGGCATGATTAAGAGCTGCAAACGATATTGGAGTAAAGAGATCGCCGACCGTATCGTTCAGCTTCCCCGTGTGAAATTCGACAACCCGCAGTTCACCCTCGAGACGACCTTCGACCGCGACGATTTCACGCGCCTTCTCGTCGAGCGCTTCAACGTCCCGGAAGCGACCGTCTCCGCGTTTTTCGACGAAGCTCGCGAACAGACGCATTACGGCGACGAAAAGCGCACGACGCGCGATCTTTTCAGCAAGTTCTTCCCGAACCGCCCCGACGTCTGGCGACTCCTCATGGAGCCGATTACCTACGCGAACGGCTCGACGCTCGAGGACCCCGCGCTCACTTACGGCATCGTCTTCTCCAACTTCATGTCGAAGGGCGTCTATACGTTCCAAGGGGGCACCGATCTCTTCGTGAAAATGCTGCGCGACGAGCTTGTTAAGAACGGCGTCGATATCGCGCTCAACTCGCATGTGGAAAAGATTCTCGTGGAAGACGGCAAGGTCGTCGGCGTCAAAATCGCCGACAAGGCGCCGTCTCTCGTTTCGCCCGAAATCGGCGGCGCGCCGAGGGGCGTCTTTCCGCTTGCGGGGAAAACGATTCAGACGACCGCCGTACTCTCGAACGCCAATATCAAGGGGACGATCTTCAATCTTGTCGGGCGCGAATATTTCGATCCCGACTTTATCGCGGAAGCGGAAGCGGTGTGCCTGAATAACTCGAGCGTCCAGATTTATATGGCGCTCAAGAAGGGCGAGACGTTCGACGAAGAGAAGTGCGGCGATCTTCTCTTTACCTCCGTCGCCGACGAATTCCGCACCGACTGGCTCCTGAGCCGTCATATCACGAGCCGAACCTTCTCCTTCTACTATCCGAAGACGCGTCCGGGAACCGATCGATACTACGTCGTCGCCAGTTCCAACGCGAATTACGAAGACTGGGCGAACCTCACTCCCGAAGCGTACGAGACGAGCAAGCGCGACCTGATCGACACGACGCTCGACGCGCTCGACAAGTACGTTCCGGGAATCCGCGAGAAACTCGCTTACGTCGAGGCGGCGACTCCGAAGACGTTCCGCGACTACACCGACCACTGGCTCGGCGCGAGTTTCGGCACGAAATACGAAGGGCTCGCCGTGAGCCGCGCGTTGAACTCGAAGATACCGGGGCTTTTCCACGCCGGAAGCGTCGGGATCATCATGTCGGGGTGGCTTGGCGCCGTGAATTACGGGGTCATCGCCTCGAGCGACGTCGACAGCTACCTGACGGGGCTGGCGATTTCTCAGTCTTGATTGCAACGAAGCGTTATTTCATTTGTTAGAGTAGACATGGCTAACGACGAATCCTTTTTTGACTCGCGCGCGGCGATCCTCGCGTCGATTCCGCACCGTCCTCCGTTCCTTTTTGTCGATCAGATCGTCGAATGGCATGACGACGGGATCGTTTGTTCGTACCGCTTTAAAAAGAACGAATACTTTTTCGAGGGGCATTATCCGAACATGCCGATCGTTCCGGGGGTAATCCTCTGCGAAGCGGCGATGCAGGCGGGCGCGATCTACACGGCGCGCGTTCTCAGCGGCGAGGATAAAGAGAAGAAGACGAAAGTTCCGGTCGTCGGGCGGATGAACGACGTGAAGTTCAAAAGCCTCGTTCGCCCGGGTCAGCTCATCGAAGAGCATGTCGTCTTCAAGGAAAGCATCGCGGGCGCGTATATTTTCAAGGCGAAAATTCTCTGCGAGGGTAAACTCGCGGTTTCCTTTGATTTTATCGTGACGCTCATCGATAAAATCGACGAAGAAGACTGAGTCGTCGTCGGCGCGGAAACGAAAGTCTTCCGCGCCTTTTTCTTTGATTTCAACAAACATTTATCTTGAGTAGAGTAAAGGGAAAGATGAACGACCTCTCCGAGAATAAAGTCGTCAAGACGGAGGAAGACTACAAAACGTGGCATGGCGAGATCGTAACATGGCGTATTGCGCTTATCAGCGAATTCATTGTGTTGGGAATATTGGCGTTAATGGCGGCGTCATTTCACAAAACACGGGACTGGTCGTCTTCCGGCAAAGTCGTTTTCTTAATAGACGCAGGTTGGCTTTTTTTGATGGTCATACTGGGTAATTTCGCAAGTATGCTTCACGATCTTCGATCATCGACTCGAGATACCATAGACTATAATTTTAACCCCGAATACGCCGCCAAGCGCTATACTGTCCAAGGATACCCCGACTGGCGTCTGGAGGGAATCTTTACGACCAGAGGAATAAGGCTAGCAAAGTTAGAACTGCGGCGTTACCGTCGTTATAAGAAAAACCGAGAAAAAGATCGTAAACAGGAACAACAAGAACTCGAAGCCGATCGTTCTGGCAAATAATCTATCGCGCGTACGAAGCTGTCAAACGAATTTGCGTCCATAAGGGAGCCGCCGCGCCTTGGTTCGATCAACTAGGCGGCGAGTTCAATACCGTTTGAAAAAACAGGCGCTCTTCTTCTAAAGAACGGGTATTCAAAAGACGTCGCATGCAGATGTAGTTGGCAAATGAACCGAAAAGAATTAGGAGCAATTCTTGACCAAAAGGGTGTTTCTCGAACGTCATACTCTCTTATGAAGAGCGCTTGCAAATTTTTGGAAAAAGATGGCGCATATTCGTTGGAGTATGACCCCGGCATGAAAACATGGGATGTACGCAAATATGTACAAGGTGAAAATAAGCTTGTTGGTTTTTTTTATTCCGAGGCGGGCGCATGCGAGAAGTTGTATTTTGCATTGACGGAAATGAACAAGGATTTCGTACGGGCGTTAGATAATCTTCCGTTCGAGAAACCTTGTAATTTGTTGGATGAGATTCATATTCGGGATTTGAAAGACTGGTTGCTCATGAACGCCGGCGCCGCCGCGCCTTGTCTGGTTGCCGACGTCGAACAATTGAAAACGTTGTTGCTCGAAAAGGGCGTTCCACGAACCGCATACTCGATTCTTGGGGACAATGCCGCCGGGCTGGATCAAAACGGCGGACGCTCGCTGGAATACAACGAGATGAATGATTATTGGAGTTTATGGATATTTGAACGGGGTGAAAGAGGATGCGTCTTTCTCAGTTATCCTGAAACGATGGCATGCACGATGTTTTATTATCTTCTGGTCGACGGGTTGCATAAAGCGTCCCGACGATTCGACGAGCCTCGTCCCGCCATGAATCGAATGACCCGTTTTTTTCGCCGTTCGTCAGATTCGGCGATCAGAAACCTCGATGAATTGGAAACAAGACTGATCAAGGCGGGCGTGCGAGGCTGGTGCGCGCTTCCGGGCGATCCTCCGCGCGAAGGTTGGGCGTTGGAATACAATCAGCGTGAAAAGACTTGGGATTTTTTCTATTTTGAACGTGGAATAAAATATTTGGAACACTCGTTTTACTGGGAGTCTACCGCTTGCGAGGAATTGTATAGCGTTGCGATCAGATTGAGCGGCGTTTTCTATCTCTCTCGCAGATTTGATACAATAAAACGATGAACCCCTTTGAACCCTCCCCCCAACGTGTGATAGTTCAAAGGGGTTTCATCGCGTGTCCGGATGAAAAAAGCGTCTCTTCCACGAAGAAGAGACGCACTAATGAGTGTAAATTTTTGAACCGACTCTATTATCGTTCACGGAATTACATTGTTTCTTTTGGAAACCGGATTGTTATTGTGGTTCCTTCATTGGGTATGGAATTAAGATTAATCTGCGCGTTGTGCTGTATCGCTATGTGCTTAACAATTGACAAACCTAATCCCGTTCCTCCCATCGCCCGTGAACGGCTTTTATCCACCCGGTAGAACCTTTCAAAAATGCGTTCCTGAAACTCTGGCTTAATACCAATACCCGTGTCGCTTACAGTCAATAATACCTCTTTGTCATTGTGTTCAATGTTGACATTAACGCTTCCACCTTTCTTGTTGTATTTAATGGCGTTGTCGCAGAGATTGTGAATCATAAGACTCAAAGATTGTCTGATTCCGTTCATTGGTGTGCTTTCTCCAGTCAGCGTTAGCGAAACACTTAACTCCGAAGCGAACGGTTGTAGGCTGTCTACAACTTCACAAGCAATCTGCATCAAATCAACATTTTCCCACTCCATATCAGTTGCGCCTTCGTCAAGATGAGAAAGGCGGATGATGTCATCAACCAGCGCAGACATTCGGCGTGAGTCAGACAGTATTTGTTGGGAAAACGCCGGTATATCCTCAGGCTTCACCGCATTGTTGGTGAGCAACTCCGCATAGCCGGATATCGTATGCAACGGCGTTTTCAGCTCATGGGATACATTAGCTGTAAATTCTCGACGCATTCTCTCTGCTTTCTCTTTTTCAGAAATATCAAAGAGGAGTAACACAGTCCCGGTTACTTTATCTTCGGTAAATATGGGACTTGCGTTAATCTGATAGCTGCCCATATCGGTAGAAAAAGGCTTTTCCACATGTTCACCATTTCTGACGTGCTGCAGGATGTCCTGTAAGTCATAGGTGTTGTTGATCAAAAGGATATCCTTCCCTACGCAGTAGGGCGTAGCACCCATTATTTTTCGTGCAGATGTGTTGATACTTAGGATAGAACCTGTTTCATCTAAAAGGATGATTCCTTCACTCATGTGGCCGGTAGCCGCCTCAAATTCATCCCGCTTTCTTTGCAGATCTGAGCGTTGCATGGATATCTGCCGTTGCTGGGCATTAAGCCTTTTTACCAGTGGTGCCAGCTCCTCGTAGACAAGCTTTTCATCAGGATGATCAAGGTTCATTTCATTTAGGGGCTTTACGATTCGTTTCGACAGATTCCATGCAAGGTAAAATGAGAGTCCAAGACCTATGACAAGGACAATTAGAATCGGCTGCATCGAACTGAGCAACAGTGTCAGAACCGAATACTGTGTATCCGCTATCCTGATTACACTTCCGTCATCGAGAGAAACAGCTACATAAATGTACCTCTCAGTAAGAGTACTGGAATATCGTGTACTATCGCCAATACCTGTAGCCATAGCTTCCCGTACTTCTTCTCTCTCTAAATGATTATCCATATAATCGGCGTTTGCTTCGTTATCATACAAAACCTCTCCGTCTGACTGAATCCATGTAATTCTGCAATCATCGAAGTCAATATTATCGAAGTATCTATTTCCGTTTATCTCCACGCCATGAGCAATAACACCTGCCAGTTCTTTCATTTGATTCAGATGCACCAATGAGAAGTAGTTATATTGTAACTCCATGATCAGCGCAAGAGAACATATGAATACGACAACAGCTACGGTGCAAATAGCTTTATATATCCTGCGAGTCATTTTTTACCTCCCAATCTGTACCCTACTCCGCGAACCGTTTCGATTAAACCAGCGCAAACACCGAGCTTTGAACGAAGTGTTCCGATGTGTACATCTACAGTCCGGGTTTCGCCGATAAAACCATCATTCCATACGATTGAAAGAAGGTTGTCTCTCGTAAAGGCTCTTCCAGGATTTGTAAGAAAGAGATATAGCAAATCGTATTCCTTCAACGTCAAAGGAACGATGTTTCCCTCAACATAAACAGTATGATCGTCCAGATCCATTTGGAGCAGGCCGTTATTAATTACCCCGAATGGTTTCTGTATTTCGGTCCGTCGTAGTACTGCCTTAACCCTGGATACCATTTCCATCATTCCAAATGGTTTTGCAAGATAGTCATCAGCGCCGAGATCCAATCCGAGGACCTTGTCATATTCTTCTCCTTTTGCGCTGGTAATGATGACAGGAACTTGTAATGAGCCCATGTCTGTCCTGAGCTTCCTCAATACAGACAAGCCGTCTTCTCCCGGCAGCATGATATCAATCATTACCATTTGCGGCTTGGTTTCCGACCATGCATTCCAAAACGACTCTGCACTCTCAAAGCCCGTCGCATCCAATCCGGCTCCTTTCAGTACGTAGAGCATAAGATTGCGGATTGCTGGATCATCTTCAATACAATAAATCATTTTCCACCTCATAAACGCATCTCTTTATTGCGCGACCAAATCATCACAGTGTGTATCTATCAGCATATGCCGCATATTTAACATCATAGTTTGCATATCCTGTCTTTTCTTTTCTAAGTGTATCATGGAGTGTCAAACGATGATCGTGCATATCAATGATGCATCCGGCTATATTCGAGCAATGATCTGAAACGCGCTCAAGGCTCGTGAGCAAGTCTGACCAGACAAACCCGACTTCAACACTACAGGTTTCTTTTTTCATTCGGAATATGTGCCTTGTGCGCATCTGCTCTTTCAGCGCATCAATTACCTGTTCCAATGGTTCCACACAAGCTGCTTTTTCAATGTCGTTGTTTCGGAATGCATCCACAGCAAGACCTATGATTTCATCTATGGCACGCCGTAGCACGGCCAACTCATCCATGGCCTGTTTTGAAAATTGGAGGTTCTTATCCTTCATTTCTTCTGCCGACTTCAGAATGTCAACCGCATGGTCTGCAATCCGCTCAAAATCACCAATGTATTTCAGAAGAGCGGTGCTATCTTCGCTGTCTGCCTGATTCAGAGGCTTTGAGCTTAACTTTATCAGGTAAGTGCCTATTACGTCTTCGAAGTGGTCTGTTTCATCCTCTATTTGCCGAATGAGTTGCGCTTCATTGGCGTCGAAATGATCAAGCTGGCGCAGGCTGAGAGACAGTGCGTTCCATGCTTTTTCCGCCATGGTGCCTACGAGTTCATGGCAGCGTCCCAGCGCAAGCGGAGGTGTCATAAGCAGGCGATCATCCAGTAGCGTTTCCGCATTTGTTCCACTTGCTTCTTCAGGCACGATACGGAGTGCCAGCTTCTCCAGTACATCAGAAAGAGGGAGAAGCAGAATTGTACATAAAATATTGAATACTGAATGGGCGATAGCAATGCCAAACATACTTGCAGGTTGCCTGAGTATCATCGGAGCAGCAAAAGCCTGTACGAAACAGAATACAGTGATCCACACTATCGTACCGATGATATTAAACAGCAGATGAACAACGGCTGCCCGTTTTGCGTTCTTATTTGCACCAATGGAAGAAAGGAGGGCAGTTATACATGTGCCTATATTCTGACCCATGATAATTGGTATCGCTGCACCGTAGCTAACGTTACCGGTAGATGCCAGTGCCTGCAAAATGCCTACAGAGGCAGAACTGGATTGGATGATTGCGGTCAATATTGCACCAACAAGCACTCCCAATATCGGATTTGAAAACAAAAGAAACAGGTTCTGGAACGAAGGTAACCCTTTCAAACAGGACACCGCACTGCTCATTGTTTCCATTCCGAACATCAGAGTAGTAAAACCCAGAAGGATTAGTCCGACATCCTTTTTCCGGGTGCTTCGAGAAAACAAATACATTGTTATCCCTATCAAAGCCAGAATGGGAGTAAAGGAGCTGGGCTTGAGTAATTGAACCCACAGCACGTCACCGCTGATTCCGCTGAGACTCAAAATCCAGGCGGTCACAGTCGTACCGATGTTTGCACCCATGATGACATTAATCGCCTGTTTTAGGCTCATCAGACCCGAATTAACAAAACCGACAACCATGACAGTGGTTGCCGAAGAGCTTTGAATAATTGCAGTGATTCCAAGTCCTGTAAGAAACCCAGCCATTTTTGTGCCTGTCATTTTGGCCAACAGGGTTCTTAGTTTTCCACCTGCACTCTTTTCGAGTGCTTGCCCCATTATGTTCATGCCGAACAGGAATAGGCATAGCCCGCCTATCATTTCTAAAATATCGAATATGCTCATTTGATTCTCTCCTTCCTATCTTGCCAGAAAGACTGTTAACACTCCTCGTTCAGATTTATAATAGAAGGAAAGAATCAAATCGATTATCATAAAAACATCAAATCCATGTAAAGTCAACGATTGGATTGGCGACAACAACTATGCTTTATACTCCACCTCACACGGGAGCATGAACCGTAGGTCGTCTTTGGCGTACACCGTCAGGTACTCGACCAGGCTTCCCCAAAGGTCTTCACTGAAGTCCGTCACCTCGTCGGGCAGGGTTTCCAGTGTCGTGATGAACCGCTCGAACTCACGTCTGCGGATGCCGCGCTGCCGGATTTCGGCGGCAAGGGCATCCCGCTCTGCTTTGGTAGCCTCAAAGCGGCTGACCATTTCGTCGTATCGGCGGTTGTAGTCATCCTGGTTTTGAGCGACCCTAGCGTTCTCGGCGATAAGCTCCTGCACGGCGTCAGCCTCGGCGTTGAGCCGCCCGTCCAGTTCCCGGAGCCGCTGATCCCGCTCATCCGTCCCGCTGTAGGTCGCCTGGATTTCACGAAGATCGGCAAGCAGCCACTCCCGGTCGGCGGCCAGTTTGTTCACCGCCCGGATGAACGCCGCCTTGACCTCTTCCTCGGTCAGGTGCGGGGTTACGCATTTATGGTCCTTGTCCTTGTACTTTTCGTTACACCGCCAGATGACCCTGCGGTAGCGGTCGGTGCTATGCCAGACTTTCGAGCCGAACCAGCCCCCGCAACATCCGCACCTTATCTTTGAGGAGAAAATGGTGCATCCGCTGAAGCTCTTCGTCCTGCTACGGATGTCCATGATATCCTGCACCCGGTCGAAGGTCTCCGGTTCGATGATAGCGGGATGGCTGTCCTCAACATATTACTGCGGGACAGCGCCGTCGTTTTTGATGCGCTTCTTCGTCAGATAATCCACCGTATAGCCCTTCTGGAGCAAGGCGCAGCCCTTGTATTTCTCATTCGACAAAATGGACTTGACCGTGCTATTGTTCCAGACGTCGTTTCCGGCGGGGCTTTTGATTCCCAGCTCCGTCAGCTTCTTTGCGATGGCGGTGTAGGACAGACCGGTAAGGAACTCAGCGTAGATGATCCGCACCGTATCGGCTTCCTCCTCGTTGATAACCAGCTCCCCGTGTTCTCCCCGATCGTAGCCGAGGAAGCGTCCGAAGGGAACCGTGGCCTTGCCGTCGGCGAAACGCTTCCTCTGTCCCCAGGTGACGTTGAGTGAAATGCTCCGGCTCTCCTCCTGGGCAAGTGAGGACATGATGGTCAGGAGAAGCTCACCCTTGGAATCGAAGGTCCAGATGTTCTCTTTTTCAAAATAGACCTCAGTGCCGTGTTCCTTCAGCTTGCGGATGGTCGTCAGGCTGTCCACCGTGTTGCGGGCGAAACGGCTGACGCTCTTAGTGAGAATCAGTCCGATTTTCCCGGCAAGGGCGTCCTCGACCATGCGGTTGAAACCCTCACGACGCTTGGTGCTGGTACCGCTGATGCCCTCATCGCTGTACACGCCGGCGAACTCCCATTCATCGTTGCCCTGGATGTAAGTGGTGTAGTAATCGCACTGTGCCTCGTAGCTGTTCTGCTGATCCTCGTGGTCCGTGCTGACGCGGGCATAGGCCGCTACCTTCCGTTTCGTCTTTGCGGCAATCGGCGGCGCGCCGAGGGGCGTCTTTCCGCTTGCGGGGAAAACGATTCAGACGACCGCCGTACTCTCGAACGCCAATATCAAGGGGACGATCTTCAATCTTGTCGGGCGCGAATATTTCGATCCC
>Ga0256407_10011322_pt1 | contig 12365 bp, 6 predicted proteins | sample RumenRJG_04DNA_FD_193489 | JGI IMG/M metagenome (GOLD analysis project Ga0256407, IMG submission 193489) | Bovine rumen microbial communities from Lethbridge, Alberta, Canada - RJG_04 | ecosystem: Host-associated > Mammals > Digestive system > Stomach > Rumen | place: Canada: Alberta | collected... | reverse complement strand
TTTTTTTTTATTGTTTTTTTTTTTTTTTTTTTGTTTTTTTTTTTTTTTTAAATTTTTTTTTTTTTGTTTTTAGTTTTTTTTTTTTATTTATTTTTTTTTTTAAATTTTTATATTTTTTTATATAATTTTTATTTTTTATTTTTTATTCTTCTTCATTTTGATTTAGTGATTTTTTTGTTTGGGATATAATTTCTTTTGCTCTTTCTATTAATATTAAATCAATATCTAAAATATTATCATTTTTATCATGTAATAATAATATTTCATTTAATATATCTTTGTCTTCTTTTTCAATTGATTGTTTTAATAATTTATTTTCATATTTTGACATAATTAAAATAGTTTTTTTAATTAAATTATTATATTCTTTTTTAATATTTTTAATATCAATTGATTCTTTTAAAATTGAATAAAAATCAAAAAAATTATTTAATTCAATATTATTTGAATTTTTAATAAATTCATTTAATATATGTTTTATATTTTGATATTTTTGATTTATTTTATTATTGTTTTCTATAAATTCATCTAAAATTTTTTTATCACCTTCTAAAATTTCATTTTTTAATTTTTGTCTATGATTATAAAAATTAATTGCATAAGATTGTAAATTAATATTATAATTTTTAGATATTTCCTCATTTTTATTAATTGATTCTTTTCTCATATTATTATAATTATTATATGTTTCAATTATATTATTAATATCTTTTTTTTTCTCTTCTGGCCCTTTATATGTCGAATTTAAAGAATTTTGAGAATAACAAGTTTTTAATATTTTTGTATCATTTGTAAAAGTTTGAGTTTTATCTTTACTTAATATTATTAATCTTTTCTTTTTTGTTGAATTATAAAAATCTTTCATAAATATTGAAGTATAACTATTTATTTTTGGTAAATTTCTTGATATCAATTTAGTTTTTTTAATTGGAATTTTTGGAATTTCTGTATCAATTAGATTATTACTTTTATTTTTTATATTATTTATTTTTTTAGTATTTGATTTTTTATTTTCTCTTTTACTATTACTATTTTTAATTTTTCTATTACTATTAGTTTTTTTATTTTTATTTATACTTTGATTTCTATTAGAATTATCATCAGTATCAATTCTAATAATAGTTTTATTACTTTTACTTTTACTTTTATTTTTACTATTTCCATTTTTATTATTATCATTATTTTTATTAATAATATTAATATAATGATTTTTTAAATTTGAAAAACTATTATAAAAATTTATATCATTATTAATATTATTATCAAAATTAAAATTAATTTTATTATTTCCTAAATTATCATGACTATTAGATTTATATTTTTGAAGTAAAAATTTTTTTCTAGAATTTTTTGCCTTAATTGCCCTTCCAGGTTCTAAAATTTCCCAACTTGCCTTAATTGCTTTTTCTGAATCTTCTTTAATAGTATTTTTTATTAATTGTATATTTTCAGATGAAAAAATTGTTAATTTCCAATAAAGATTATTTTTATATTCTGGATATTCTAAAATTGATTTTGGACATTCACTCATATCAATATAACATTTTAATCTATTTAAACTTGGAATTATTTTATTTAAATCATTTTCTTCTTTTGTATATAATTTTCCATTAAATAATAAATTTCTTATTATAACTCTATTATAAAAATCTTTTCTAAAAATTAATTTATTGCCTTTCCAATATTCAAAAATTAATTTAATTTTTTTCTTTTTTAAATTTTCTATTTCATTTGAATAATTATTATTATTATTATTATTGTTATTATCAATTATAATATTATTATTTTCATCTATAATATTTGAATTAATATTATTTTTATCAAAATAATATTCATTATTTAAATTTGAAATTTCATTTTTATTTTTTTCAAATTCCAATTCAATAACAAAAGTAATTCTTTCATATTCAGTACAAAAAATAATTTCATTAAATAACATACGTCCTTTATTAGGAATATATAATTCTCTAATATAGAAAGGATGAATTATTTCAAGTTGTTCAATTTTAACTTTATTATCATCATATAATATTTCTAATCCAAATTTATTTTGTGGAATATTATAAGGAGGAATCATTGATATTTCTAAATAATATTCTTGGCATTCACTAAAATTAATACTAAATAATTGTTTTTCATATATTCTTTTTTTTTTATATGATGTATTTATTAAAAAAATATCTAAAAAATATTTTAAGTTCTTATTTTCATAATTTAAAAAAGATGAATAGAAAAAAATTTCTTTATTTAATATTTCTGGATATGTAATTTTTAATCTTGTAAAAACATATAAATTATTTTTTGATAGAATTGGATTATTAATATTAAATAATTTAAAAGAATAATTTTTAAATTCAATTAAAAATTTAGTATAACTATATTTTTCAAAATAATAATCATTAGAAAAAAATTGCAAAGTATAACCAAAAGGGACAATCCCACCTTTTATTATAATAATATAATTACAATTTTTTTGTAAAGTATTAATATAATATGAAGAAAATAATTTTTTTAAAACATAAGTATCATTTTCAATTTTTGATATTTTTTTTGTTTCTTTATTAATTGAATAAATTTGAATAGTTAAAGAAAATATCATATCATCAAATTTATTAACAATTGAATTAGAAATTTTCGGTATTGGTAAAGATGAACTTATTGATTTTATATATTTTTCACAATTTGGTTCAAATATTAAAAAAAAACCATTATATAATTTTTCATTTATATTATTTTCTTCTTTTAAATAAATAACAGAAGAAGATTCTTTTTCATTATTAAAATTATTATTAGTAAAAATATTATTAGAATTATTAATATTATTATTAATATTATTATCATCAAAAAATAAATTGTCAATTTTAATTGTATTTTTATATTTATTTATATCTAATAAAACAGAAAAATTAGAAAAATTTTCTTTAAATTCTTCATAAGGAATCCAAGAACCTTTTTTTCTTTCAATAGGACAAATTTTATTATCTTTATTTTTATCATCTTTATTTTTTCCTTCTTTAATTAATTTTTTATAAAATTGTTCAGTCCAAAAATTAACTTCTCCATTATCTTCATCTTTCCATATTTTTTCAATAAAAGTATCTTTAAAATAATCAATTGGAGGATATTTTTCATTATTAAAAATACAATATTTTGCAATTTCAATTTGTTCAGAATTAAATTTTGTATTTATTTCAGATAATTTTGAATTATTTGTATCAATACTATTATTTATTAATTTAAAAAAAAATGTATTTTTACCTTCTTCTTTAAATTTTTTAATTCTTAATTTTTTTTCTGTTTGTTGTTTCATTTTTAATTTATTTAATTGAATAAAATATTCATTTCTTTGATCTCGATTTAATTGTTTATATTTTGTTGTAATATCTAATCTTAAATCATTAAAAGGAATTGGAAATAATCTTTCCATATTAAATTTTCCAGTTTGAAAAAAGTCTAAAATTGAATAAATAATATCATAATAAATTCCATTTTCATTTTTCATATTATATTTAATTATTTTTATTTTTTGAGAAGGTAAAAGTGAATTTGAATTTGTATAATAAAGATTAGGATTAATTAAATTATTATTATTTTCATTATTAAAATAAAAAGTAGAAATATGAGAAATTTTTTTTATTTTTGTTTTTGTTGGAATAATATTATTATTTTTCTTTTTTATTGTCATTGCTTTTCTAATTGGAGATTTTGTTAAATTATTTATATTTTGAGTATTAACTTTTTTAATTATTGGAATTTTTTCTTCATTTTTTTCTTCAATAATAGAAAATTTTTCAAATTCATTTTTTTTATCTTTTTCATTAGAAATTTTATAAGCAACTAAAATTTTATTTTTTTCTTTATAATTATCATTATCAAAAATTTCAAATAAAACTTTTTTATATTGTTCAATATTATCAATATAAATATTTTTTAATTCAACACTAGTATAACTAGTCAATGCATATAAATGACTAAAATCACCAATTTCTTCAAAATCATATAAATCAATTCTATATTTATATGAAAATAATTTAATTAAAGCTTTCGTTAAAAGAAAAGGCCAAATTTCATTTATATTTTCACATTGTGGAAAATAAATTTCATAATTATTTCTATTACATAAAATAAAATCATCAATTTCAATTTTTCTAAATTTTCCCATTTGATATAATTTAATCCAATATTTTCCACTTGGATTATAAATAGGAAAACCATTTTTATCTTGAGGATAAATTCTTTTAATAAAATCTTTATTATTTAAATTATTATCAATTATCATTTGAAAAATTGAACCTAACCATTTTGAATATTTACAATAATATCTTTTCATATTAATTGAAGAAGGAATTTTTTTATTATTAATAATATAAATTTCATCATTAAATTCTAAATTATCTTTTTTTATATTTTTTTCTATTTGAGTTAATTTTGAATTTATATAATTTGATGCTAAATTTGAAGTTTCCCCTTCTGCAAAGGCAATATCAATTGAATTTCTTTGTATTATTTTTCTATTTAAATCACTTTTTTCAATTTTATTTTTTATTAATGTTGGATTTTTAAAAGGTAATCTTTTATTAATATCAAATATTAAATTTTGTTTTTTTAAAATATCTTTTGGACGTAACCAAATAAAATTATTAAAAGTTTCATTTCTAAGTGAATAAGGAAATATTAATAAATTATTATTTGGATCTGTGAATAATTCATTTGAGTCTAAACCAAAATTGTAATTTGAAATTTCTTCTTCGTTTGGCCATTCGGGAAAAGGAATATTTGGATTGAAATATTGTAAATTTTCTTCTTTTGATTCTTCTGGAAATTTTATTTGAATATTTGTTCTAAAGTTTGATTGGTTCATTGATATTGGAATATAGTCTTTTATTTCTTTTGTTGGTTTTTTAAATATGTCATTTAATTGAGATGATGTTGACATATTTGTTTTTTTTTGAAAAAGGGTTTTTTTTTGTTTTTTCAAATTTGAAATTTATATTTTTTTATTTTAATTTTTTTTTTAGGTTAATTATTATATTTATTAATTATAATTTTTTTTATATTTATATTATATTTTTTTATTCTAAAATTGTATTTTTCTTTTTGATTTTTTATAATTTTTTTTCATTTTTTAAGATGTTTTTAAAATTTTTTTTAATATTTTTCAAATTAAGTAATTCAATTAAATAAAAATGAAAAATAATAAAATTTCACAAATTCCTCCTTATTTAGCTTATTATATGAAAAAAGATTATGAAATAAAAATAAATTCTTCTAAATCCAAAAAACAGAAAATTATTTCAAATAATCCTCCTATGTATAAATTAATAAAAAAAATACAAGAAAAAAGAAAATTTGAAAATAATTTTTCTAAACCAAAAAAAATAAACAATTATAATAATAAAGATAAATTATTAAAAAATTCATTTATAAATGGAGATATAATAAATAATTTAAAATTAGGAAAAACTTTAAAACCTTTTATTGAACAAAATATTCATTTATATAAACAAAATGAAAAAAAAATATTAAAAAATTCATCTTCTTCAAATTCAGATATTATAAAAAAAAATAATGAATTATTAAATTCTTTAAATAATGATAGTATAAAAAGAGAAAATTCTTTTAGAAAAAGTGCAATTGTTTCTTATACAAATTATGAATTATTAAATAATACAAATAGAGATAGTTTAAAACAAATTAATTATAATGAAATTGAAAATTATAAAGCTATAAAATTACTTTATACTCAAAAAAAAATTAATAATAAAAATAAAAATTATAATAATAATAATATTAATATTAAAAATCATTTTGAAAATATTAATTTAAATGATGAAATTTCTTTTACTGATCCAAAAAAAAATAATGATGAAAATAAATCAAAAAAAACTATTAAACAAATTCAAATAAAAAAAATAAATGTTTATCCAGGAATTAGTTCAATTGAAATTGAAAAATATAATAAAAATAATAGAAAAAATGAAACAAAATCAAGAAAAGAAAGAAAAAAAATAACTAGTATTAATAATTATAAGAGTAATAATAATTCAAATATAATTAATGACAATCAAAATAAAAAAAAAAGTAAAAAATATTCTATTAGAAATGATATAAAATATAATTTTTCAGAACTTGAAAATAATTCAATCAATAATTCATATATTAATAAACAAAATTTAAATAATGATGAAAAAGAAATAATAATTCCAATAACATTAGAAAAAAAAATTCAAAATGAAAAAAATGAATCATTTCAAAATAATATTACTTACTCAGAGGCAATTCCAGATGAAAAAAATACAAATTCTCCTAAAACTATAAGATATAATAAACAAATTTATACTAATAATTATATTGCTGATAAATTTCAATTATTATTTTTTGATCATGAAAATAAGAAAAAGAAACAAATAAAAAATATTTTATTTTCTTTTTTAAATTATAATGATTTATATAATATTTCTTTAGTAAATAAATATTTTTATTTAACAACATTAGATAAAATATATAATAAAATAATTGATAATATTTCAAATAATAAAAATTTATGTAATAAATTATGGGAGAAAATATTTAAAATTTCAAAAATAAAAATTAATGAAATTGATTTTAATAAAAGTAATGAAAAATGTTTAAATAAATATAAAGATGAAATTAATAAAGATGTTTCAAGAACTTTCCCAGAAGAAAAAATATTTGAAAAAAATTCAGAAAATTCAAAAAAATTATATAATATTTTAATAACATATTCATTAATAAATAATAAAATTGGTTATTCACAAGGAATAAATTTTATAGCTGGAATAATATATAAAATATATAAAAATGAAAAAATATCTTTAATTTATCTTGATAGTATAATTACAAAATTAAATTTTGAAAAAGTTTTTGGAGTAAATAATAAATTAATTGATATAATGAATATTATAAAAGATTTAATAAAAGAATTTTGTCCAAATTTCTTAATTTATATGAAAAAAAATGAGATTTCTCATGAAATGTTTACTGCAAATTGGATTATTACTTTATTTTCAAAAGGTTATAAAAATCAACAAATACTTTTATTAATATGGAATTTTATTTTTATTTTTGGATGGAAGTTTATTTTTTTATTCATTATTTCTATGATTATGTTTTTTGAAAGGAAAATTATAAATTTTGATATGTTTAAATTTAATATTTATATGAAAGAAATTTTTAAAAGTGATGCTTTTATTAATAATTATAAAGAAATTATTAATAATACATTTAATTTAATGGAAAATAAATGGATTTTAACTGATGTAAATTCCATATTTTAAATTTTGAGATTTTTCTTTTTTTTTAAATAATTTATTTTTTTATATTTATTTCAATATATGAATAAAATTTAATAAATAAATTGAAAATATTAAATTACATTTCATATTAATAAAATAATCATATAAAAATAATTAAAAAAAATTTAAAAAAAAATCAAAAAACTCAATTTTCAATATCCATTTTATCAAAATCTTTCCCAGTAGAACTATCATAAACTAACTTAACAAATTCTTTTTCATTCCTAGCCATATATTTAAAATAATTCTTATCAAAATTTTCAAAATAATTTTTAATATTACCACAAACTTTATAAAAAGTTCCTTTCTTAAAAGCATATCTAATTAATTTATCCCAATTTTTATCTTTCATTAAAACTTTACAATCACCAATAATAATTAAACAATTTTTTGCTCTAGTCAAACCAACATTAATTCTTCTTTCATCACTTAAAAAACCAATTGTCTTACTTCCTTTACTTCTAACAGTAGAAAATATAATAATATTTTTTTCTTTTCCTTGAAAGCCATCAATTGTATTTACTTCAATTGTATTATTATTATTATCAATAATAATTTTTTTTAAAGCTAAATTTATTTCATTTACTTGTTTTGTATAAGGAGAAAGAATTGCTATTTTATTTATTATTGTCTTAATATCATTTTTATATATTTCTTTTATTTTTTTTATTAATTCTATTATAATTGAAATTTGAGTTTCATTATAAAAAGAAGAATTAATAAATTTTTCCTCACTTTCAATATGATAAAAAGTCATTGGTTGAAATTCTTTTGTATTTAAAATAATCTCATTTGGTATTTTATAAACACTTTCATCATTATTAAGTAAATTATTATAAAAAACTTCACTTATAAAATTAGAAACTTCTTCTTTCATTCTATATTGAGTTTTTAATATTAAAACTTTATGATTTGCTTTTTGAAATCTTACAAAAAGACTTTGATCATAATTATATTTTAAAGCAATTGAAGAAAAAACAGTTGCATTTAATTGATTTGGATCACCTACTAAAATTAATCTTTCACATTTATATTTTAAAGGAATTAAAGTCGAAATTTCTATTGCTTGAGACGCTTCGTCTATTATAATAGTATCAAATTTTTCATTTAATGATGTTAAAATATTTGATCCTGACATTGATAAAGTTGAACATATAATTTTTACATTTTGTAATATTTGATTTTTTATTATTTCAATATCTGAATTTGATTTAAGATTATTTTTATTTATATAATCTTTTATCATATAATCAAGTGAATATTCTTTTATATTTTGATTATAATTTGGTCCAATTCTTATAAATTTTGGACTTATTTTTTTTCCATTTGAATCATATAAACCATTTTTTATTAATTTTCTTACTATTTCATCAATTGCAACATTCGATGGAGCACAAATTAATATTTTTGAAGGAGGGGATATCTCACTTAATTTTGGTTTAATCATTAATTTTTTATTATCTTCTGGAAATTCTTTAAAATTTATCATTTCATCAATTCCAAAATCAATATCATCAAAATTTGAATTTTTATTATTAAAATACCATGGATGTGTATCTTTAATATAATTAAATTCTTCAATTTTTTCATTTGAGGAAAAATTATTTGAATTTTTATTATTTATATTATTTTTATTATTTTTTTTATTATTTTCTTTTTCTTTTGCTAATTTCATTTCATTTGAAATTTGCATTATAACAGAATTTTTTCTTTCATTTTCTTCTTTTTGTAAAGAACAATTTAAAATAACTGATAAAATACCTAAAATTGTAGTACTTTTTCCAGTTCCAGGCGGACCTTGAATTAAAGTTAATCCTTTTTTTTTAACTGAATTTTTAATTGCTTCATATTGAGAAAAATTAAATTTTTGAGATAAAATAATATCTAATTTTTTTGGTATATAAAAATAATTTTCTTCTCTTTTTTTAATATTAAATTCATTATCATCTTCTAAAGGATTTAATAATATATCTTTTAATATTAAATCATCTATTGACATTAATGCAGAAAATTCTCTATTAATTGTTGACATATTACATATTTTTGTTATATTCCATTTTGAATTTTTTGATAAAAATTTTGCAAAAGAATTACAACGAGGAATATTCATATCTAATTCAACTCGACTTAATATTATATTTCTTGAAAATTTATCTATTATTGATAAAGTATGTTCATTTGAGTTTTCATTATTTATATCATCTTTATGAATTAATATTAAATCTCCATTATTATAATTTATACCTTTTGAATTTTCTCTTTGTAATTCGAAATCAAAAAATTTTCTTTTTTGATTATTTGAAACTAATTGTAATGAGAAAATTTCAGTTGATTCTTTTTCTATAAATTTATTTCTTGCTAATTGGGCACGAATTTCTATTAAAAATAAAGAAAAAAAATTTTTAATATATTCTTCAGTTGAATTAAATGTTATTGGGATATTTTCTAAATCTTTATATTTTTTTGTTGGGTCTTTTAAATTTTCCCATGTTATATCTTCTTCTATATGACGAGTAAATAATTCTTCTTCTTTTAAATCTTTGAAATAATCCCATTTTAATAATATATGATATAAAATGTCTAAATCTTCATTTTGCATTTTTTTTTATTTTTTTTTTTATTATTTTATTTTTTTATTTATTTTTTTATTTAAAATAAAAAAATTGGATTTTGAAAAAATAGTTAATTTAATATGTAAATATAATTTAAAATACAATTCATAAATCTAAATATAAATAGTTCATCCAATATAAATAATAATCAATCAAATGATTCAAATAATATAAATTCTAGTTTAAATAATTCAAATAATCATTTGATAATCTCAAAAAATTTATGATAGATGAAAAGAAGGAGATTTTCAAATAAATATTTTAGGAAATAGTAATATTAAAGCTTCAAATAGTAATTAATTAAATGTTTTAAATAAAAAAACAATTTAAATTCAACAATTAATTCTCATTATTCTAATAAATAAGAAAACAATAATTTTAATTGATATTTTTCCTATGTTATTTTGTAAATTTTTTTTTAATAATTTTTTTTGTTTAATTTTTTGATTAAAATTAACTATCTTATAAAAAATAGTTAAAAATGAAATCTTCAAAAAATGATGATATAAGGAATGAATATTCAAATAATCCATATAAATAACACTTTATATTCAATATGAAAGTTTAAATGAAAATTTAACAAATTTTAATTCTTGTTATATAATAATGGAAATTCATTATCAAATTTAAATGAAAATGATAATTAATCAAAGTTAAAAATTGATGAATAATTTGCAAAATATTTGAGAAAAAAAGTTTATAAGATATTTAAACAAATAAAAAATTTATATTTATTTCTAATTTTTATAAATTCTTGAAAAAATTGAATTATAAGATTTTAATTATATATTCATTTTTTTTTTTTTAATAAAATAAAAAAATGAATAGTGTCAATAATTCAGAATTGGATTCATCAAAAAATGATTTAAGTGATAAAATTAATAATGGATGGTATTCAAATACATCAAATACCCATTTATCAAATCATGAAATGAATAATTATAATCAAAATTTAACAAGTAATAATTATTGTTCATCATCAACAAATTTTTCTCAAAATAATGATATGGAAAATGATTCAGATGGATTAGGCCCAAATGATATTAAAGAAATAATTTATCAAAAAAAAAACAAATGAAATAATCAATATTTTATTATTAAAAATTTTAAATTATTTTTTTTATAATTTTTTTAATATTAAAATTTTTTTAAAAGTATGATTGGTTATTGTATAGAATTTAATAATGAAAAATTCCAAATTCAAAATTATAATAAAATCTCATGTTGTATAAATCATCTTTTAAATTTATATGATATATCAAATAATAATTTATTAACAAATAAATTTGGAATTTTTTTATTAAAAACTTGTAATCACTATTATAAAAAAAAAAAATTTTTTAATCAAGAATCATTTTATCTTCTTCAATCATCTTCAAATAATTTAGGAATAACAATTGAAATGATATATAAATTAATAGAAATAATAACAAAATATTCATCTTATTATTATTCAAATAATAAACATGATTATTCAAAATTATTAATTTCAAGTGGAATAGAAATAATAAATCAATCTCCTTTTAAAAATGAAAAAAAAATGATTAAAAGAAAAAATGCTTTATCAAATAATATTGCTTGTATTTATGAAAAAGAAAAAAGATATGATAAAGCAGAAATGTTTTTAGATAAATGTATTGAAATGAATAAAAGTAAAATTGATAATGCTATTTCATATAATAATTATGGGATTATTGAATTAAAAAAAAAAAATATTCAAATGTCTATTCATTATTTTCATTTAATGTTTAAAGAAATAAAAGATATTTTAAATGAAGATATTAAAGAAGAAAATAAAAGTGAAGTTAATTTATTATTTTGTTTTTTATTATTAAATTATTTTTCAATTACTAAAAATTATTCTTTAAAAGATTATAATAAAGATATTGATAAAGCTTGTATTTTTACTAAGAAAATATTAGGAGAAAATCATTATATTACAATTAAAATATTAAAATTAAAAGGAGAAAATATTTTTGATTTATTTAATGTACAACATTTAAAAAAATTAAATACACTTGATGCGGATTCATCTTCAGAAGATGAATTTAATTATATAAAAAAGAAAAATAAAAAAATAGATTTTAATTATAGTAATAATAATAGTAATATTTATATTGAAGATGATGATTTAATTAAAAAAGAAAAAAATAGTTTTTTTAAATCTTTTGATGAAAAAAATGAATCTACTGAAATAAGACAAAGTGGTACTTTTAATACTAATGTTATTTTTGAAAAAGTTGATACTAAAATTCAAAAAGATGATTTGAATAAAATTAATGATAATAATAATAATATAAATAATAATATTATTAATAAAAGTTTTGGAGAAAATAAAGAAAAAGATTATGAAAAAAAAAATAAAGAAGAAATTAAAAAAATTGACAATGAAAAAAAAAAATTTGAAGAAGATTTTAAAATAAAAGATAAATAAATA
>Ga0256407_10011321_pt1 | contig 12366 bp, 12 predicted proteins | sample RumenRJG_04DNA_FD_193489 | JGI IMG/M metagenome (GOLD analysis project Ga0256407, IMG submission 193489) | Bovine rumen microbial communities from Lethbridge, Alberta, Canada - RJG_04 | ecosystem: Host-associated > Mammals > Digestive system > Stomach > Rumen | place: Canada: Alberta... | reverse complement strand
ATCAATGAGAGCTTCGATGGCGAGACGATAGCTGTCGAGTCCGAAACCGCCCACAAAGCCCACACATCCCGGGCTGATGATGCTGCGACGGCGGAAGTCTTCGCGCTGATAGACGTTGCTGATGTGCACCTCGACTGTGGGAGTGCTTACGCTGCGGAGTGCATCGAGAATGGCGATGCTGGTGTGCGTGTAAGCTCCTGCATTGAGGACGATGCCGTCGCGGTCAAAGCCTACTTCGTGAATCTTGTTGATAATCTCGCCTTCCAGGTTGCTCTGGAAGTAGTCGATGCGTACCTTCGGGAAGCGTGCACGCAGTTCCTTCAGGTAGTCTTCCCAAGCACGTTTTCCATAAATCTCAGGCTCGCGAACGCCCAAAAGGTTCAGATTTGGGCCATTAATAATTTGAATTCTCATAATAATGTTGTACTTTTGTGGTCGAATAGCGTTAGTTCCTGCTACAAAAATAGTAAAAAGATTAGAGATTAGGGATTAGAGATTAGGTTTTTTTTCCTTAAATGACGAAAAATGCACTACGAACTGTCGAATACCAATGTTGTGGGCAACGCCATCCTTCGCCGTTACTTCCAGTACCTGCGGCTTGAGAGGTCGTACACACCGAACACCCTCGATGCCTATCTCAAAGACCTGCAGAAGCTCCTGAACTATTATGCGGACGAGGGCATCGACTTCCGAAAGGTCACGCTCGAGCAGTTGGACCGGTTCGCGAAGGCTTTGCAGGAGCTTGGCGTAGGGCCCCGTTCTGTAGCACGCATACTGAGTGGAGTGCGTTCGTTCTATCGTTTCCTGACCATCGAGAAAGAGGTCGAAACCGACCCGACCGAGCTCTTGGAGAGTCCGAAGATTGGCAAACACCTGCCCGAAGTGCTGAGTCTGCCAGAGATTGACGCAATAGAAGCCGCCATCGACCTCAGCAAACCGGAAGGCATACGCGACCTCGCCATCATCGAAGTGCTGTTCAGTTGCGGACTGCGCATCAGCGAACTCATCAACCTGAAACTGAGCGAACTCTATCTCGAAGAGGGATACATCCGCGTTCACGGCAAGGGAAGGAAGGAAAGACTGGTGCCCATCGGCGAAAACGCCATACAGAAACTCCGCGACTGGTTCGTCGTAAGGCAAGGGATAACAGTCAAACCTGGCGAAGAAGACTATGTCTTCATCTCGCTCCGACGCGGCAAACACCTCAGCCGAATATCGCTTTTCGTCTATATCAAAGGGTATGCAGAGCAGGCAGGCATAAGGAAAAGCATCAGCCCGCACACCTTCCGCCACAGTTTCGCCACGCAGCTCCTGGAAGGCGGAGCCAATCTGCGAGCCATCCAAGCGATGCTCGGACACGAAGACATCGGCACAACCGAGATCTACATGCACATCGACAAGAGCCACCTGCGACAGGAAATCCTCGAACACCACCCGCGGAATCTCAAGCCCTGAAACGCCAAGTTTCCAAACACGGCACGCCGAGTTGATTATACATACATGTATGTATAATTAAATGTACATGTATGTATAATTATAGATACATGTATGTATAACGAACGCCGCACGCGGAGATTCAAAACGCCGCACGCGGAAATGGGCAACGCCGCACGCGGCGTTTATTTTCTCCCTGCAGGGCATTATCCATCTCGAGACGTCGTTTTGTCTCTTTATTTATGTCGCAAGATTGCATTTTGAAAGAAAAAAGCACCGTCACACGCAATTTCTCCTCTTTTTTCATTGCACTTTGAAAAAAAATCCGTACTTTTGCTATCATTTTATTAACATATAACAATTATCATTATGATTAAAGTAGATGAATTAGACAAAAAGATTCTCGAGATGATTTCCTGCAATGCACGCATTCCTTTCAAGGAGGTGGCAGAAGTTTGTGGCGTGAGCCGTGCAGCCGTTCACCAGCGCGTGCAGCACCTCGTCGATGCTGGCGTCATCATTGGCAGCGGGTTCCATGTTGACCCGGCATGCCTCGGATACAACACTTGCACGTACATCGGCATCACACTCGAAAAGGGTTCGATGTACAAACGCGTCGTCGAAGAGTTCGAGAAGATACCCGAAATCGTGGAATGTCACTTTACGACTGGCCCATACACCATGCTTATCAAGCTCTACGCAAAAGATAATGCGCACCTGATGACGCTGCTGAACGACCGTCTGCAACAGATCGACGGCGTGGTTTCGACAGAGACTCTCATCTCCCTCAAACAGAGCATCAAGAAGGAAGTGCCCATCGGAGCACAACACGCAGAGACGAAACCTACCTCCCTCGAAGAAGCATGATACACAAGAACCCGCTAATCGGCATTACGGGCAACTTAGGAGACAAGGGTTGCGAACTGGCTCAGGGCTACTACATCTCTGTCGTCAAAGCCGGAGGCACACCGGTTGTCATACCGCCCCACAAGGACAAAGAGTCCATCCTGTCACTTCTCGACACCCTCGACGGCCTTGTTCTCTCGGGCGGAGACGACATCAACCCGCTCCTCTTGGGCGAAGAGCCTTTGCCTCAACTCCATTCTGTTTGCCCCGAACGCGATGAGACAGAACTCTTCCTGGCTCGCGAAGCTTTCCACCGTCAAATTCCGACTTTGGGCATTTGTCGTGGCATACAAATGATGGCGGCAGTTCTCGGCGGCAAAGTTTATCAGGATATTTACGTCCAAGGCGAAGGCGCAAAGCTCAAGCATTCGCAGGACATGCCTCGATACACCGCTTCGCACACGGTCAACATCAAAGAAGGAAGCACCCTTCAAAGCATCGTCGGCAACAAACAAACGCTGGCTGTCAACTCGTTCCACCATCAGGCAGTAAGCGATCCGGGACAGCATCTGATGATTTCTGCCACGAGTCCCGACGGCATCATCGAAGCCGTGGAGAGCAACGAGGACAAGGCTTTGCTCGGAGTTCAATGGCATCCGGAGTGCTTCATCCTCAATAACGACCAAAGCATGATGTCGCTCTTCCGCTGGCTTATCAACGAAGCGCGGACCTTCGCGCAAGCAAAGCGCATCCACGACACATCGATTATCCTGGACAGTCACTGCGATACACCAATGTTCTTCACAGATAACAGCAGGGAGAACATCACGATGTTCGGCACGCGCTCGGACAAAGTGCTCGTCAACCTGCCTAAGATGACCGAGGGACGTCTCGATGCTTCTATTATGGTTGCCTACATTCCGCAAGGCGAAAGGACACAGGAAGCCTACGAATACGTCGCAACAAAGACAGACAGACTGCTCACCCAGATTGAAGAGATCGTACGTGCAAACGGCGATCGCGTCGGCCTTGCCGAGACAGAAGAAGACATCCTTATGCTCAAGGCACAAGGCAAGAAAGCCATCCTTCGCGGCATAGAGAACGGCTATGCAATCGGCAAAGACATCGGTTTGCTTGAATACTTCAAGAAGCGCGGTATTGTCTATATGACGTTATGCCACAACGGCGACAACGACATCTGCGACTCCGCCCGCGGTAACAACGAACATGGAGGGCTGAGTCCCTTCGGCAAAGAGGTCGTCGAGCAAATGAACAGGCTCGGTATCCTCGTGGACCTGAGCCACGCTTCGGAGAAGAGCTTCTACGACGCGCTTGAGGTCAGCAAAGTTCCCATCGTGTGCAGCCACAGCTCAGCACGCGCCCTTTGCGACCACCCACGCAACCTCACGGACGACCAGATGAAGGCTCTCGCCAAAGCAGACGGCGTTGCACAGACAACCGTCTATAATGGTTTCCTTCGCAAGGAAGGGCAAGCCACCATTATCGACGCTGTCGAACACCTTTGCCATGCAGCAAAGATAATGGGCGTAGAGCATGTTGGTCTCGGCACAGACTTCGATGGAGATGGCGGCGTGCCTGGCCTCGCCGATGCTTCCGAGATAATCAACTTCACCCGACACCTGCTTCGCCGACAGTTCTCGGAACAGGACATCCGCCTCATCATGGGAGGAAACTTCCTGCGTGCAATGGCGTCGGCAAAGTTTTGCGATTGACTTCGCAATCACGTTATAACGTCATAACGAAATAACGAAATGAAAAGAATCATCTTCTGGCTATCTGCAATTCTACTCCTACTCCTTGCTTCTTGCAACGGACAGAACAAAGGCAAACGTCCCATCGCAGATACTATAGCTTTGTCTGCTTGTCCGCGATTCAACGCAAGCAATGCCATGAGCTTCATCAAAGAACAATGCGAGTTCGGGCCACGCGTTACGGGCAGCGAGGCTTCGCGTCTTTGTGGCGATTACATTATGGAGCGCTTCAAGGCTTTTGGTGCTGTGGTGGAGGAGCAGACGGCAACCGTCACCATTTGGGACGGCTCGAAACTGCCGGCTCGCAACATTATTGCTCACGTCAATCCCAGTAATCCGGACCGCATCCTCCTGTGTGCACATTGGGACAGCCGCCCTTGGGCAGACAACGATGAAGACGAAGCAAACTGGCACACACCTATCCTTGCTGCCAACGACGGCGCGAGCGGCGTGGCCGTTATGCTCGAGATATGTCGTCTCTTGCAAGAGAAGCCAGTAAAAGTTGGCGTTGACATGATATGCTTTGACGCAGAAGACTTGGGCACGCCACTGTGGGAAGAAGACCGTCTCGGCTCGTCCGACACGTGGTGTCTCGGGTCGAAGTTCTGGGCAGAACGTGCCAGAATGGACAACTACAAAGCACGCTTCGGCATTCTTCTCGACATGGTGGGCGGCTACGGAGCAAGTTTCTCGAGGGAAGGCATCAGCAGACAATTGGCACAGCCTATCGTGAACCGTGTCTGGCAACTTGCAGGACAACTCGGCTTTCGTCAGTTCTTCCCGCTCAACGACAGTGGTTTTGTCACCGACGACCACATGAACGTGAACGATGCAGGCGTACCGTGCATTGACATTATACCTTATTACAAAGAAGGCTCAAGCAGCTTCGGCCCCACTTGGCACACAGTGAAAGACACACCCGACAACATTGATCCGAACGTTCTCGAGGCCGTCGGACAAACCATAACACAGCTAATCTACAATGAGCATTAACGAGATACAAGACGAAATCATCGCCGAATTCAGCGACTTCGACGATTGGATGGACCGCTACCAACTGCTCATCGACATGGGCAGCGAGCAGGAACCGCTCGACGAGCAATATAAAACGGAACAAAACCTCATCGACGGTTGCCAGAGCCGCGTGTGGTTGCAAGCCGATTTTATCGATGGAATGGTGCATTTTCGTGCAGAAAGTGATGCGCTCATCGTGAAGGGAATCGTCGCCTTGCTGGTTCGAGTGCTCTCCGGACACACGCCTCAGGAGATACTTGATGCTGACCTATATTTCATCGACCGCATTGGCCTGCGCGAACACCTCTCGCCGACTCGCAGCAACGGACTCGGCGCGATGCTCAAACAGATGAAGATGTACGCCCTTGCCTTCAAGACAATTTCATGAAGATAGGCAATATTGACCTTGGAGAACACCCGGTATTGTTGGCGCCAATGGAGGACGTCACGGACATCGGCTTTCGTCTGCTTTGCCGACGACTTGGGGCTGCGATGGTCTGGTCTGAGTTTGTGTCGAGCGACGCATTGATTCGACTTGTCAACAAAAGCCTATTGAAGCTTGAGGTCTGCCCTGAGGAACGACCCGTTGCCATACAGATCTACGGCAAAGATGTCGAGGCGATGCGAGAGGCGGCACGTATTGTTGTTGAACAGGCTCATCCCGATGTGCTCGACATCAACTTTGGCTGTCCGGTCAAGAAGGTCGCCAGCAAAGGTGCCGGAGCAGGTATGTTGCAGAACGTTCCTGGCATCCTCGAAATAACAAAGGCAGTCGTGGAGGCAGTTCCAGACACGCCCGTTACAGTTAAGACCCGTCTTGCTTGGGACGAAAAGCATCTTCTTTTGCCCGACGGAACGCCTTTTATCGTTGACCTTGCCGAGCGTCTTCAGGACTGCGGCATCAAGGCTTTGACCATTCATGGCAGAACCAGAGCCCAGATGTACACGGGAGAAGCAAACTGGACAAACATCGGCTTGGTCAAAGCAAATCCTCGTATGCACATTCCCATCATAGGAAATGGCGACATCACCTCAGCCGAAGAGGCTTGCAAAGCGTTTGAACGTTATGGCGTTGATGCGGTAATGATAGGCAGAGCTACTTTCGGAAGACCTTGGATATTCCATGAAATCGCACATCCTGAGCTGCCACTTTCGCTCGACGAAAAGGTGGACATTCTCAAGCAGCAAGTTCTCATCAGCATAGATCGTGCTTCACAGAACCCGATGAATGCAGTCCATGGAAAAGACCCCGAACTTTGCGGCATCCGCCACGTCCGCCGTCATCTTGCCGCAACACCGCTCTTCAAAGGCATCCCCAACTATCGCGACACCCGAATCGCCATGCTTCGCGCCGAGAAAACAGACGAAGTCTTCGGCCTCATCGAACGAACAAGAGAGATGCTGAAAGAGCAACAAGAAGTCACAAGCGAGTAGATTATCTCTGGTTTAATTTGTATAAATATTATAAGAGACAAGTCCTTTGTAAACTATCGAATTTTCTTTCGCTAAAGCTCTTAGGCAACATTTTAATGAGTCGTCTGGGCACTCGTCTGGGTATTAAGCTTTAACTATCAAGAACTTTAGAAACAAATATGATGAGTGACGAGTAAAATCTAAAACAATCTGCACTCTACACCCATCCCGCTTAAGGTGTTATTAATCAAGTCAATATCATGGTGTAGAGTTGGTGCAGAGTTATACAGAGCCCACACTCTCGTTACCTGCAGACTTTTAATCAATCATGACAGGTTGACTTAGAGCGTAGAGTGTTTTTGATTTTGTGTCATCATTTTTATGGACAGGATGGGCTTAACAAGCCGAATAGGGTTTATGACTAACACGACACGTGAAGTTGCCAATGTTCACACGTAAAGTTTGCAAATTTATCTAAAGAAGTTTTGAATCATCTCTTGTGACGGATTGAAATAAATAAGCCGAAGGATGGATGAACAATTATTTTTGATTGCAAAGCAAGAAATACAAGATATGGTTGGATTTTGCCTAAAAAACTGAGGTTCCTGCGCAAAATCACAGTTTCTGCGCAAGTTGTTTTTGCAGATTTTTGGTTGACGAATTGGTATTTAGGCGGAATAAGTTTAATTTTGCACTAAATTAATACCGAAACTGCGCATTTCATGACTGGAACACATCTACTTATCGCAGCCGTCATCATTGTTCTCGTGATAGCTTTTATTATCACGATGCTGGTACTGAATGCTAGTGTGAAAAAGATTATCTCTACCAATACGAAGCTGGTGGAGAACCAGAACACGCTACTTAACCAGAACAAGATGCAAGGCTGTGAGCTGGAGAAACGAATGAGTGAACTGGAGGAACAGAAGAGCGAATTGGAGGAGCAGAAGGAAATGATAGAGTCGCTGCTGCGACAACAAGAGGAGTTGGCCAAACAATTGAAATGTAGCGTGAAGGATGAGGTGACGCAGCTGCGCGAACAGACTCGTCAGCACCGTGAACATATCGAGCTGACAACTGACATGACAGATGAGGAACTGATTGCATGGATAGATCAACAAATGGATGAGACTCATCTCTTCGCTAACTCTAACCTGACTCTGAAGACTATGGCAAAGTCGCTTGGACTAACTCAAAAGCGGCTTAGCGGGTTGTTCAAGAATCACCCAAAGTACAATAGCTTAGGCGATTATCTCAATGAAAAACGCTTCCTTTATGCTTGCCGCATACTGCGCGAAGAACCTCATTGGACGATAGAGGCTGTAGGAGCAGAGGCAGGCTTCGGTGGTCGCCGAACCTTCCAAACCGAAGTGAAACGACGTCTTGGTATCACTCCTTTGCAGTATCGGCAGTCTCAGGCATTAACAGACAAAGGTGAAGAATGATTATTTTCTTCATTTAATGAGTACTCTTCGCTGCACCCATCCATAAATAACGATAACACAAATGGTGGGAATCTCCAGCGGCAGGTTAGCCATACCAGACTCGGGACGGAATAACAGGAACGACAACACAGGGATGATACTGGAGATGAGAATATAAAGAGCCATCCAGATGCCTACCTGGCGTAGCCGCCCGCGATAGTTGAAGGCTATCAGACAGCCGAATGGCAGATAGACCAACATCAACGACACGGCGACAGGCAGCCCTATAGTGTACATGATGGCTGGAATCATAAGTGTAACGAATCCTGCCAAGTTCAGCGCAATGACAATCCACCATGCTACGGTCATGGGCCTGTAGAGCGATTTCATGCCCTGCATCAATCCAAAGTACATCACCAGTGCTCCGAAAGTCTGAATAATGGCCGAGGCTAATGGGGCATGCGCTTCCATCCAATGCATCAATGGTGACCAGTTGATGGCAGCATGAAGAAGGTAACACACAAACGCCGCCTCGATGAGCCAACGGGGCAGTCCGCTTTCCACGTAATTCACACGATACTTGCTCTCTATGCTTTCCGACATTTCAATGGTGTCGTTTTTCTTTTCCTGATTATCCATATCAATATTAGATATTATATGCAAAGGTACGACTTTTCCGGGAGAAACGCATGGAAAAGCACGTAAAAAACACTTGTAAAGGGACAGAAAATGGCCTATCCTGCGCGCAGAACCATTTACTGCGCAACAAACTTGGGCGTGTTCGTGAGTGTTTTATATAAAATCTCACTTTAAACCCGTATCTTTGCATGACAATTGCTAAATGGCAACCAAAATCACAGATAGAAAAGGAAAAAAGGAATGTATTATTTTTGATCTTTGTGCTGACGATGGCAACACCGACCAGCGCACGCTGTCGAAGATAATTACGAGTCTCTACGTGAAGGCCGATCGCATGGAGGACGCCCCCAGCATACTGAACAACGACAAGGTGACGCCGGCAGACCACACTGCCTACCGCCACATACGGGAGAACCTAGTCTTTGTAAGCAAGAAGAACACGTTGGGCATCTCGATTCTACGTGTAGTCTACTCCGACAGCGAGACCCGCGTTGAGTTTGAGGTGGAAACCCTGACACTTAGTTCTTACGCCAACATCAGCAGCTAAACCTACATCAAAGGCAACAAGGGCGGCAAGCAGGAACTGGCCTGCGCGCAGAACATCAGTATCGAGCCGGGCAGAACCGACATACCCTGAACCTACCAGAAACTGCGCTTCGCCCATATCCTCCCTGCCTTGCCCGAGGATGCCAAAAAGTTCGACCTTATCGTGCCCTCCAGCCTCTAGCAATTCAAAGTCATAAAATGTAAGTAATACAAACACAACAAAAATGAAAAGGAATCTCTTCTGGATGCTTGCCGCCATCCTATTATGCGGCACAATGACGCTCGCATCGTGCAGCAACAGCAACGACGACCCCACTCCCGAACCCAAACCTGAGGGGGAACTGGCTGACTACACCCTCTTCATCTACGGCCACGCAGGAGGTAACATGGACGACATCATCGAGAACGTCTATGCAGGAGTGAAGCCCCTGCTCGCCCAGCAGAAAAAAGTGCGCGTGCTCTTCTTCTACAAGTACGGGCACCATACGGAGCAAGACCCCTTCCGTGGCAAGTTTGCCGACGAGGACGAAGTGTTGCGCTTCGAACTGACGGCTGAGACCGACCTCAGGAAACTGCGCACCGCTGCATGCTTCGAGGAGAAATCGCAGTTCCAGCTCTACAGCCAGGAGAACCTGACCGCTCAGCTGAACTGGGCTGCCAGAACCGCACCCGCCAAGAACTACATCATCATGCTCTACGGCCACGGTGCAGGCTTCAATGCCAAGCACGACTTCTACAAGGAACCCATTGCAGGCTCGCGTGCCGTGCTCTACGACGAGGGCTTCAATGGCAGAGGCATGAACATGTACGAGTTCAAATGGGCCGTCGAAGCCTCCGAAATCAAGCATCCGCAGATGATTTACTTCCACAACTGCCTGATGGGCAACCTGGAGTCGCTCACCACCCTGCGCAACCTGACCGACTACTATGTAGGCTCGCAGCATGTGCTGGCCAGCGTGGGCCACATCATCATCGAGTTCGTCAAGGGCTTGGTGCAGACCACCGACATCGAGGCTGCCACAAAGCAGATGTTCGCGAACCTGGACGATTGGAAAGCCCAGTACAGGATGGGCGAGGAAATATGCAACGGCGACCTCTTCTTCATGAAAGCATTGGACATCGAGAACATCAACGAGCAGATGGACCGCCTCTGCAACCGCATCCGCGAAATCTATCCCACTCAGGGTGAAGCCATCGACCGTGCCGCTTGCAAGGTCTATCAGCCCTTCCAGGGCGCAACGCTCTACGATGCCGCAGACTATGCCGACTGTCTGGCACGCGAGACGGGTGACGCACAGCTCCTGGCCATCAGCAAAGACCTCCGCCAGACGTTCAACAATACATTCATCGCTCACGAACACGTCAACAATCGCCCCGATTTCCTCGATGCCTACTCACTCTCCGTAACACTTGTCGACAAAACGACTTTCGCTCAGGAACTGAAGGACGACACGGACAACAAGTTCTTCTTCGGCGACTCCTACATGGCAACAGCCTTCCACATGAACACGGGCTGGGGACACTGGTTGGCCGAAAACAATCAGACGCCTACAGGCAACCCCTTCGGCCTGATCGATGATGATGACGATGAGTCTGGCGACGATTCCGACCAGAAATACGTACCTGGAACAGAGTACCTGATAGACTGGCGAGCAGGGGCAGTGGTCTCGCAGGAAGCCGTCGACGCCTATGGGCTGGATATGTGCTTCACCACCGGAGATATAAGCGACGAGGTGTGGGAGAGCATGCAGGGAAAGACATACAAGGAAAACCCCTACATAGGGCGCGACGACCTGCAACACATCAAGGTACTCCATTGGGACTACGACAATCAGATACACCTCGGCGAGATGATTTGCAACCATCTGATAGCTGGTACCGTATGCAACATCATGCGTAAACTCTTCGAAGCCAAATACCCCATACAGCGCATGCTCCTGCCCGATGTCTATGATGCCGACGACGAGGCACAGATGCGCGACAACAACTCGTCATGCTTCTGCTACCGTCCCATCAGCGGCACCAGCAAACTCTCGAAGCACGCGCGCGGACTGGCTGTCGACATCAACACACTCTACAACCCCTACTACAAAGACCGCGAAGACGGCACTCGATATGTGCAGCCCGCCACAGCCGTGGAGTATTGCGACCGCACACAGAACTTCCCCTACAAGATAGACCACGACGACCTCTGCTACAAACTCTTCATCGATGAAGGATTCGAGTGGGGAGGCGACTGGACGTCTTGCAAGGACTTCCAGCACTTCGAACTGAAAGGAGAATAACAATCCCCCGAGGAAGAGCAGGACGGACAGCAGGAAGACAAAAAAGTTGAATCAGCCGACGTCACGCTGACACTCGTCATCCAGCTCAGCACACTGGACGTCTTTGAGTATGACTTCAAGTATGTCGACACCAAGGGCGACACCAAAACTATAAAGATTGATGCTGAGACCACAGGCGTGAGCTTCGATGCCTTCGAACAGCCGTCTGGTTCGCTATTATCATTCATGAGTCCGCACCCGTCAATCTGTGACGAGTGTGGACTTTGCATATAGTTCAAAAGACGTCTTGCTGTGTCGAGCTAAAACTTCTCTCGTAAAGTTGCCAAAGTTCACACGTGAAGTTTGCGAAGTTCTCTAGAGAAGTTTGCGAAGTTCTCTAGAGAAGTTTTGAATCATCTCTCGTGGCGGCTTGACGCGAGTAGGCCGAAGAAGGTCAGAGCGCCGTTTAGGAGCAGGAGTTCGTAGCTGAAATGATAGTTCCAGAGAAGTGGAGCGAGGTAATCCAAGACTGCACAGATGGCTGGAGAGATAACGGCAATATAAGGAACCAGCCTGTCGTTCGCATGCCTCCGTGTGAAGAGCCCAAAGCAGAAGAGTCCTAACAAAGGTCCGTATGTGTAGCCTGCCAGACGATAGATGGTGTCGATAATCGTGCCGCTGCCTGCGATGTGGAAGACGGCGATGCAGAGGGCGAAGGCAAGGGCTACCGCGACGTGGACGCGATGCCGGGTGCGAAGAGCGCTCTCCGCCTCCACTCCGTCCTCCTCAATCTTGAGGATGTCCACGCAGATGCTTGTGGTGAGCGAGGTCATGGCGCTGTCAGCACTGGAGAGCGCCGCCGCGGTGATACCGATGGTGAAAGGAAAGACGACGAAGGTTCCCAATGCTCCGCTGCCTATGAGCATCGGAAGCAATCGGTCACCTGTACTGGGTATGGCGAGTCCTTGCTGAGCAGAAAAGGTGTAAAGCAACACGCCAAGGACGAGGAAGAGC
>Ga0256407_10011320_pt1 | contig 12368 bp, 8 predicted proteins | sample RumenRJG_04DNA_FD_193489 | JGI IMG/M metagenome (GOLD analysis project Ga0256407, IMG submission 193489) | Bovine rumen microbial communities from Lethbridge, Alberta, Canada - RJG_04 | ecosystem: Host-associated > Mammals > Digestive system > Stomach > Rumen | place: Canada: Alberta | collected... | reverse complement strand
TAGAAAATCTGGCTTTTGGCAATTCTAAAAGTGTTAATTTATCCTGTATAAGCGAAGATAACACGGCTGCATAGTTCTTTCTGAATTCACTTATCTCTTGCGCAATTTTATATAAGTGCGCTTTCATTTGATCTATTTTTAATTCTAACTCCTCAATATTTTTTGTAGAATATTCAATCTTTGAAAGTTCCTCATTTGCATTGTTATAAGCAAGCAATACACCTGCCAAATCTCCGCCGTATTTGCGTTTTAATTTATCAAGGATAAAAAGTCTTTCCTGAATATCATTAAGTCTTTGAGTGTCATTATCAAGATTTTGCGAATAATCTCTTAAAAAAGAAGAAATCTCACGCAGATTTTCGCTCACTCCGTTAAAATCAGAGCAAATATCTTCAAGTTTAGGGTCAAAAGCTGATGCTTTTGTTAAATCTGTTTTTATTTTAGCCAATGCTTCTAAAATTGAACCATCATCACCATTTATTGCCCAATATGAACCCCCCGTCAACTCTTTTAATTTTTCCGCATTATTCAATATTTCAAGTTCACTTTCGAGTTCTTTGTCTTCTGTTTCAGAAATTATTTGAGCCTGTTCAATTTCATCAACTTGAAATTTTAAGAATTCAATTTGCGATTCAGTCGCATTAGCACTTGTTTTAGCAATTTCAAGTTGTTTGACCAAATCAATGTACTTGTCAAAATCTATCCTGTACTCCTGCAACATTTGCCCGTAAAACTCTTTTGCATAAGAATCAAGAAGGTTTATATGGTATTGCGGTTGTAAAAAGGTGTAAGTTTGGTGCTGTGAATGTATATCCACAAACAATGTTCGCAAATTCTTTAAAAGTTCCTGATTGACAAGTGTTCCATTTATCCTTGAACGAACGCCATTTTGAGTTATTTCTTTTGAAATCTCAATTTCAGAACCCAAATCATCAATACCGTTTTGAGAAAAAAGTTCTTTAAATGAATTGTGAGAAGATTCAAGCGTAACCTCAATTATTGCTTTATCACAACCTGTTTTAATAACTTCTTTTGAAACTCTGTTTGAAAAGACCAAATCAATTGCATTAAGTAAGATACTCTTACCGGCACCTGTTTCACCGGTAATGACATTTAAGCCATCATCAAAATTGGCGCAGAGTTCATCAATAAGTATATAATTTTTTAGCCGTAACTGTTTAATCATAGGGTTTTATAAATTTGCACCACAACATTTTTTGAATTTTTTACCGCTGCCGCAAGGACAAGGATCGTTCCTGCCTATTTTTTGAGATAAATCTATTTCAGGTTTATTTTCTTCATCTTCAATTATACCAAGTGTGCTTGAAAATGCGTTTGAACGGTACAAAACGGTAGTAGATGACATAATTTTATTGGTCAAATACCTTCTTTTGTATTTTCGCAATAAGTCATCTAATGTCAAGTTTTTACCTAAAACTGCATTTACAATTTCCATAAAGTTTTTGTGTTTTTCCGCTACAGTTCTTATCAAATTTGCACTATATTTGTCATTTCTCAAAAAATATTTTATACATTCATCATAATTCGTTATTTTTGTATAATCTTTAACTTCAAATATTTTATTGAATGTTCCATAGAAAGGAACTGCATAAAGCCCTAATTCTTTATCGTAAATAATACCAACATCATATTCTTCTTGGTGAGATGAAAAACCGCCTAAAGAATTTTCCAAAAAATTGTCATAAGAATTGTTAAATTCCTGAACATTAAAATATTTATACTCTTTAGGTTCAGTTATAAGTTTTTCGTAATCGGACTTTTTACCTTCTTCTGCAAAATCATTAAAAATACCAATTAATTCATCTGCATTTTTATTTGTAGTAACAATTTCTGTCTTCCCGTCAAAAAATTCGGTAAACTTATCATATATATCCGCAACATCTTTTTCAATCTCTTTTTGTTTTTCGGGATTATCAAGATAAACGAGTTCAGGATTTTCTATTATTTTAGCAACTGCAAAACGATAAGCATCATTTTTTCTTGTTGACGGTAATACCCCATAAATAATCATCACCATCAATTTTTACAATTCTTGCAATAATATAACTGCCGACGCCAATCCCCCTAAATGCAGTCATTTTCATTAAAGAAGTAACCATATAGCGTTTTTCATTGACAATATTTAAAAAGTCAAATCCTGTTTTGGTGACTCTTTTGATTTCAAAAACCGAAGATATTGAATCTTGCATCGCTTCAACAATCTTTTTTGATTCTTTATCAAGATTTTTATTATTTTCCAGATACAATTCCGGAATACTTTTAAAATCTTCGCCTATATTTCTTTCAAGAATATAACTAAAACATGCAGACTGAAAAGAGATACCGCTTGTTGAAGTTTGACCTATTGTACGCAAATATTCATTAAAATCATCTTTTATATCCTGATGTACCTGAATAAAATCAGCAATATTTCTTATAACTGAATTTATGGATTCGGTTTTTTCCTGTATATTCATATTATTCCCCTTTGTCTGTATAGTTTTAGAATATATCTAATTTATTAAAATCACAAATATATTAAGAAATTAAAAAAATTATGTCAATTAGTCAGTCAGTTTGAAATCACCGTTTTTCTTTATATGTTCAACAAGACCACCATCATTAAGAAGTTTAATCATAACAGGCGGAAGCGGCTCAATTTGGATTATAGCACCATTTGTCAAATCAGTGATAATCCCTTTTTCAACATCAAGTTCAAGTTCATCTCCCTCATCAATCGCATCAGTGTCACACTCAATTGCTAAAAGTCCGATATTTATGGCATTACGGTAAAATATTCTGGCAAAGGACTTTGCCAAAACAGCACCAACACCCGCAATTTTCATAATACGAGGGGCATGTTCTCTTGATGAACCTAACCCAAAATTATTGCCTGCTACAACAAAATCACCTTTTTTCATTCTTGAAGCAAATGTTTCATCAGCATCCTCAAGTACATGCTTTGCAAACTCATTTAAGTCTGAGCGCAAATGATACAATCTCCCCGGTGCAATATGGTCAGTTGAAATATTATCTCCAAATTTAAAAGCCTTTCCCTTCATAAAATACTCCTTTTTCTTTATACTACCGCAAAAATAAAAACTATGCTATAATATTAAAAGAGGTAAAAATATGTATTTTAACAGAAGATGTAAAATTACATTTGTCAGCCATGGTGCTACAATATATTCAGAAGAAGGAAGATTTTCGGATAACCCTAACTATCCGCCTTTGTCGGATTTAGGCGTTGAAGAAACAGAAAATGTAGTTCAGTATCTTAAAGACAGAGGAATAAAAAATGATGTAATATATTCTTCTCCATCAGTAAGAACTCAACAAACTGCAGAAATAGTTGCAAAACTTTTTAAACAAGAATTTGAAACCGTTGAGGACTTAACCTCTCGTAAATGCGGCGAATGGAACGGATTAACTTACTCTCAGATTTTAGATAAGTATCCTGATGGCATATCTCAGGTACTTGCAAACCTTGAAAGCGGAGATGCAGGTGAAAGTACGCCAGATTTTATAAAAAGAATAAAATCTGTTATTGATGGCTTGGTTGAAAAAAATAACGGAAACCGAATTATAATTGTTACACATCCTGATGTTATACAGGCTGCGATTTGTGGTGCTTTAGGAATTTCAGCCGATAAATTACTAAAAATTTATATAAGAACAGGAAGTGTTACACAAATCAGTTATTTCGAAAATTGGGCAAGTCTTGTATATTGTGACCATGTTCCGTTGTAAATTTTAATGTTATTATAATAAATTATTAATCAAAAAACGGGTATGAATATTTCACACCCGTTTTTTTGAAGTATTTTCACCTCTATTCGTTACAACCAAAGGCGATTGTTATGTGTTCTCTTGGGTTGACTGCAGAGATTTTGTAACCTCTCGGATCAACAAGATATGCAAATTCATCCCCTGTAGTTTGGAATAAGCCCATTGTACCTGATACTGCGGTTCTTGTTACATCAACCGGTGCTTTGACTGTTTCATACAAGCCGTCGCCAAGACTTCTTGCTGCCGCCCCGAATTGACCTGAAAAACCGTGACCTAATACATAACCGGCATCATTTGTTACATTTTCGGCAGCGTTACCGACATTAGTCAATATACCGCCTGCAGTTCTGCCTACAATACCTATAAGTGAACCTGTCCATGTAAACGGCATTTGTACTAATCTTGCAACAGGGTTAAGATTTTTCTGTTTATTTACCTGAGCCTGTAAAATTTGTTTTGGTAATTTTGTTTTGCATTTGCCGTTTGTAATACTTGTAAATGCAAGTTTTAATGCCCCTTTGTTGCATCCTGACGGTCTGATAACTTCAACAACCTGACCTGTTACCGTTGAGCCGCATGGATATTTTACACCGTTAATTGTTACATCTTCCAAGGTATTTGCTCTGAAATACTGACCGACATGAGATGATTTTGCATTAACCTGGTCAATCATAGATAATTTTAATGTAGGAATTTTAACTATTTCTTCCTGTTCAAGTAATGCTTTTTTCTCAATAGGACATGCAGGGCAAATGTTGTTTGCTGTCATCGGGTTCTTGTCATAACCAAGTGCAACTCTTGTATTTTGCATCATTGAAGCAATTTCTGCTCTTGTTGCATCACGATTCGGCATAATCATATTTGGGTTAGGACTGTCGCTTAAAGCACCGTTTTGAAGTGATTTTGCAACTGGTATTCTTGCCCAATTAGGAACTTTATTCCCGTCAGCGTATTTGCTTAAAATCTGGTCTGCTTTGCAAGAATCTATATCGCATGTCATACCTTTTGAAATTGAAGTCAGTGCTTCAACTCTTGTAACAGGGTTGTGAGGCTTGAACGTGTGATTAGGATACCCTCTTAGCAAGTCTTCGTTAACTGCTTTTGCTATTGCAGGATTAGCCCAATTGCTCGTCGAAACATCAGAGAATTTTGATGTTGTATGTCCGTCAGGGCACATATTAAACCCTTTAACAAGCATTGTCGCAAATTCGGCACGGGAAATGTTTTTGTTTGGTTTAAACATTCCGTCAGGATAGCCGACAACAACATTGTTAATCGCTAACTTGTCAATATCACAAGATGCCCAATAACTGTTTGGAACATCAGGAAACATTCCGCCTGTGAATGCAGGAGCAGCAGCACCAGTTATATTTTCCTTAATGGTATAAGGGACTAAAGACTTTTTTACTGCATTAATTGAGTTTGCTGATTTGAAATCAATCGGGCAACCTTTATTTTCGCCCATATTTACACTAACACCATTGTTACATCTCGGTAACTCATTCAAACAAGGCATAGATGCAGCCGCACCTGTGATTTGGCTTTCAGTTTGAGTTGAAATTGTTGTTCCTGATATTTCAGAACTCAATCTTGATGCAGGACAACCTTTCATTGCGGTTTCAGTTGAAAAAATTGAGTTTGCAGGTTCTCCTACATAGTTGTTAGTACCGTAAATTGCCTGCGGATAGCCATAAACCTGTTTCATTTGTGAACTGTCAGGCTTTCCAGATTGAGGACACAATGCTGTTGACGGAACAGCAGGTTTTTCACAACTTATTTCGTCATTGCATGGTGTTTTAACAGGACATGCCTTTTTCTTTTTACAACCGCAATCTGCTTTTGCACGTTTGCATTTATTACATTGCGGTTTTGCACAGTCAGATGGCCCTGTCACAACAGGCAAAGCCTCATTTTGTGTACACGGGCAGGCAGCCATTGCACTATTCAAGGAACATGTTGCTATTCCAACAGCAATCGCCGCTGCCGCAGTTAGTTTTTTAATTGACATTTTTAACCTCCTTGTGTTGTTCAAGTTTTTGTTTGATAACAAAAACCTTTAAAAAACGAACTCATAGAAGATTATTTATATTTGATTGCATTAAAACATTAGCAATTTATACAGTCCGGTAGGGTAGTTTGTTTAGTATCTGCTTTCTAATACTCCGTCGTTTAACAGCCCGATAGCGCCTATCGGAACGGTAACTTTTGTTTTGTCATGAGTAATTTGATATCCGCCATAGACAGGGATATTTAGTTCCTGTGCGATTTCATCAAATAGTTTATCAAGTTGCTCTTTGTATTCGTCTATACCTAAAAAGTCACCCAATACTATGGCACAAACATTTTGCTTAAATTTATCAATATTCAAAAGTTGCCTGAATGAACGGTCGATTTTGTAAACAGGTTCATTCAAATCTTCCGCAAAAAATATAAAATTTTCATCTGGAATAAAATTTAATCCGCATAACGAACAAACAGTTGCAAGATTTCCGCCCCAAATAATCCCTCTTGCATCACCGCATTTATAAGTTTTTAGTTCAGGCGCAGTTATAGTAATATTGTTACTTTCGAGTGTATTCCAAAAATTTGAAACCGTAAATTCATCAATTTCATCAGGCTGAAAATCACCTTTTGGCATTGGTGCAGAAAAAGTTATTAAACCTGCTTTTTTATAAAACATCAGCGATAATGCCGTAATATCAGAATATCCACAGAAAATTTTCGGGTTATTACTTATTAGTTCGTAATTAATTTTATTAACTAATCTTATTGCACCATACCCGCCTCTTGCACAAAATATTGCATTTACTTCTTTATCTTCAAAGGCATTGTGTAAATCTTCAAGACGGTCGTTGTCACTTCCTGCAAGGTATCTTTCAGATTTGAAAATATTTTTTCCTAACTTGATTTTATACCCTAAACTTTCAAAATATTTGACAGAATTTAGGATTTTATCTTCTTCAACATTTCCTGCCGGCGCAATTATTGCTATTGTATCACCTTTTTTGAGTTTATTTGGTTTAATTATGTTCATAATCTGTCCTTTTTAATAAATTCTTTGTTATAATAACATTATCATGAATAAAAGTTATGTACCTTTATACAGAAAATACAGACCGCAGAAGTTAGAAGAAATTGTCGGACAATCTCATGTCAAAAAGGCTTTAACTAACGCTATTGAATCCGACAGAATTTCTCATGCGTATCTTTTTACAGGACCTCGAGGAACAGGTAAGACTTCTACTGCGCGTATTTTTGCAAAATCTTTAAACTGCGAAAAAGGTCCTACAATTTCGCCTTGTAATGAATGTGAGAATTGTACAAATATAACAAAATCCATACCTATAGATGTGATTGAAATTGACGCGGCAAGTAACCGTTCGGTCAGCGATGCAGAAGAAATTATCCAAAATGTAGCGATGGCACCTGTTCATAGCCGATATAAAATCTATATTATAGACGAAGTCCACATGCTCACTCCGACGGCGTTCAATGCTTTGTTAAAGACACTTGAAGAACCGCCCGCGAATGTTATTTTTATTCTTGCTACAACAGAAGTGCATAAAGTTCTTGATACAATAAAAAGCCGCTGCCAAAGATTTGATTTTAAGCGCATTACAACAGATGATATTTCTAAACATTTAAGATTTATTTCTGACAGTGAAAAAATTAATATAACAGATGATGCACTTAATTATATTGCTTCAAATTCTGCAGGCGGAATGAGAGATTCTATCGCATTGTTAGATCAGTTAAGTGTTCTGAATTCATCAAAAGAAGCAATTGATGTTGATGATATAAACAGACTTTTAGGCAGATTATCTTTTGATGATTTGACAAAATTATTTGAATGTGTAATTAAATCCGATTCAAATTCCGCAATTGAAGTTTTGAATAATATTTATAATCAGGGCAATGAACCAAGTCAGATATTATCAAATTTTTTGGAATATTTAAGAAATGCGTTAATTCTGAAATCCGCTGATTCAAAGTTACTCACGGGAGTTATTCAATTAAATGATGAACAGATTAAAAAATTATCCGGTTATTTAAACGATATTGAAACACATCAAATTGTGTCATTGATTGACAAATGCAGTTCTTATATAAAAGAATTGAAATTGACCACAAACCCAAAATTGTGGCTTGATGTTGCAATTTTGGATATGGCAAATTTAACGGAAAATACAAAACTTGAAGATTTGCAGAACAGATTGCAGCAACTTGAATCAGGGCATATTGTAAAACCTGCGCATGTTTATAATACTCCCCCAATGCCTGTAAATAAAATTGCAGAGAAAAAGGAAGAAGCAAAAACTGCGAAACAAGAGCCTGCTGCTCAGGTCACTGCCTCTCCTAAAGAGGAACCCGAAATAACTCAACCCGTTAAAAATGCTTCCTCGAAATCAGATAATACGGAATTAAAAAATTTATGGATTAAATTTTTGGATAATATTCAGACTTTTGCATCAAGAGCAATATTAAAACAGTATGCAAAGCCTGTTAAACTGACACAAGAAGAAGTTATTATTGCAATAAAAAGTGACAGTTGGCTAAATCGTTTCAGAGATGAAGCGGACAGAATGGCTCTTTTAGAATCCGCTTCAGTTGCCGTTTTAGGTACAAAGCCTAAAATTGTTTTGCGCAAACCAAATGCAGATGATGACAAATTGTCAGTAGAAAGTTTACCATCCGAACCTGAACCCGCGACTAAAAAAAAATTAATTCCTGACAAAAATGAACCGAAAGAAGTTGTAGAAGATGCAATTGAGCAGGTTGAGCGAGTTGAAATAACAACTTCTGATATAAATACTTCTTCAGATAAAGTTTCACAGAATCATTCTGCACAAAGAGAAGATGCCGGTTTTCATTCTGATAATGTAAATATGGTTATTGACCTTTTTGACGGCAAAATTATTGAATAATTAATTATAAATCTTTCTGTTTAAGTCGGCTTTGCGTAGTCTTATATTTTCAGGTGTAATTTCAACAAGTTCGTCGTCAGTGATATATTCTAACGCTTCTTCAAGCGATAAAATTCTTGGAGCCTGCAAAGTAACCATAACATCAGCCGTAGAACTTCTCATGTTTGTTAATTTTTTGGTTTTGCAAATATTTACAACAATATCCTGAGGTCTGTTGCCTTCACCAATAATCATTCCGCGATAAACTTTTGTTTTAGGAGTTACAAAAAATACCCCTCTGTCCTCAAATTGAGCAAGAGCATAAGGTATTGCCTCTCCCTGTTCGTGAGCGATTATAGAACCGCATCTTTGACGGCTGATATCTCCTGCATAAGGTCTGTAATGAAGGAAAGTATGATACATTATCCCTTCACCTCTTGTCATTCTTATAAACTCATTTCTGAACCCTATTAATCCTCTTGCAGGAATGTGGAATGTTAAATGAGTTCTGCCTTTTGCGGACTTCATATCTTTCATTTCACCTTTACGGTTTGAAAGTCTTTCGATTGCGGAACCTGCATATTCATCAGGGACATCAACTATTAAATTCTCATAAGGTTCACATTGTTCACCGTTTATGGTTTTAAATATAACTTCAGGTTTTGAGACCGCAAATTCATACCCTTCACGGCGCATAGTTTCAATAAGAATACTCAAATGAAGTTCGCCACGACCTGAAACCTTAAAACAGTCTGTTGAATCTGTATCTTCAACTCTTAAACTTACATTTTTTTCAAGTTCGGTGTAAAGTCTTTTTCTTAATTGTCTTGAAGTAACAAACTTACCTTCCTGACCTGCAAAAGGACTGTCATTAACAGAAAAATTCATCTGCAAAGTCGGTTCATCAACTTTAATTAAGGGCAAAGCATGAGGATTTTCGCTATCGCATAATGTTTCTCCGATTTGAATATCACTAAAGCCAGCAATTCCGACAATATCTCCCGCTTTTGCCTCTTGAATTTCAATTCTGCCTAAATCGTGAAAACCGAAAAGTTTTGTAATTTTTCCTTTTGATTGAGTTCCGTCAGCCTGAATCCAACAAACAGTATCCTGACTGTGAACAACCCCTTGTGCAATTCTGCCGATTACTATTCTGCCGACATATTCGTTATAATCTAATGTTGTTGCTCGGAATTGGAATGGTTTTGTTGAATCTCCTTCAGGGGCGGAAATATTTTCTAAAATACAGTCTAAAAGAGGAACCATGTCTTTTGGTTCGTCTTCAAGTTCTTTTATTGCAAAACCGTTTAAACTGCTTGCGAAAATAAACGGAAAATCAATCAAATCTGCTCTGTCCGTAAGTTCAGTAAACAAATCAAAAACTTTGTCCAATGCTGTTAACGGTTCAGCGGCAGGTTTATCTATCTTATTTATTACAACAATAATTTTCAACCCTAATTCAAGTGCTTTAGATAGTACAAATCTTGTTTGCGGCATTGGACCTTCCGCAGCATCAACGATTAAAAGAGCACCATCAACCATACCCAATACTCGCTCAACTTCACCGCCGAAGTCTGCGTGCCCCGGGGTATCAACAACATTGATTTTTGTCCCTTTATAATCAATTGCAATGTTTTTGGAAAGGATTGTTATTCCTCTTTCTCTTTCCAAATCATTTGAATCCAAAACTCGTTCTTCAACATGCTGATTTTCCCTAAATACTCCGGCTTGTTTCAGCAGACAATCAACAAGTGTAGTTTTGCCGTGGTCAACATGTGCTATTATTGCTATATTTCTTATATTATTTTCTGTCATATTTTCCGCCATTCATAAATTGTTTAGTGTAAATTTTACACTTATATAATAATATGGTAAATTTTTATTTTCAATATATTTTATGAATTTGATGTTTTACTGTCGTGATATGCAATAATAGAACAGGAAAGACAAATTATACCAAACAAAATACCAAATAGCATTGTAGTGTGATAAGACTGTAAAAATGCACTTTGTTCTCCGTTTATTGCAAAGTGATTTCTGAAACTTTCAAATAGTGTAATTGTAATCGCAACGCCTAATATGTTACCCAAATTTCGTGAAAGTGACAAAATGCCGCTTGCAACACCGAGTTCATTTGTTTTAACACTTGTGATAATAGCATTGTTAGACGGGGATTGGAAAAGTCCGTTGCCTATGCCCATGATGACAGATGCCAAAACAATTTGCCACATTTGTGTTTTTAGTCCGAAAGTCGTAAAAATTAAAAGTGCAAATATATATACAGACGGACCGATTCTTGTCAAAATTTTGCTCCCATGAAGCCCTGAGTATGCACCTGCAAAAGGGGCAACAGTTGCAGATGCAACTGAATAAGGCAAAATTAAAAGACCTGTTGTAAATGCGTCATATTTTAATATTCCCTGCAAAAATAACGGCAATAATATTGCATTGGTAAACATTGTCATATAGGACATCATCACTGCAATATTTCCGAATGTGAAGGGTTTTATTTTAAACATTTTAAAGTTTATCATCGGGTAAGATATTTTTTTATCTCTAAAGTAGAATAATCCGCCGAATAAAAGAGTTAAAATACCAAGCATAATTATCTGAAGTGATTTCCAACCCCAACTGTGTCCCTGCGAAATTGCAAGCAAAAGCGACAGTAGAGATATTCCGAAGTATAAAAATCCTTTGTAATCAAATTTCAGTTCTTTTCGTCTTATATATGACGGCACCATTTTTAGCGCAAAATAACCGCAAACTAATGAAACAGGAATTGACGGAACAAATATGGTTCGCCAGCCGAAATAGTTTATCATCAAACCTCCGACTGCAGGTCCTAACATCCCTCCTATTGCGACAAGTGAACCGTTTATTCCGAGTGCTTTTCCTCTGTTTTTCCCGTGGAATAGTGTTGCAATAACGGCAGGACCGTTTGCCATCATAATTGATGCACCTAAAGCCTCAATGCATCTTGATATGATTATCAGACCAAAATTTGGAGAAATTGTGCATAATATTGCGCCGAGAGCAAATGTAAAAAATCCTGTCGCATAAACCTTATTTTTAGGGTAAAGGTCGCCGATTTTGCCAAAGAATGGCAAAAATACAGTCATAACAAGCATATATGCAATAATTATCCATTGGACTTGCGTCAGTGTTATATTAAGTCCCTGCGAAATCGGATAGAGTGCAAGTTGGACTGTTGTTGAGTCGAGCATCCCTAAAAAATTTCCCAAGATAATTATTATACAAATAAACCATTTTACTGAAATGTTTTTCATGACAGTAATATTTTAACATAAAAGAAACCGTAAAATGAAGGAGAATCGAGTGTCCTGAATTGTCACTATCAGTAACTTGTCATAGTAAAAATACAAAAATTTGTAAAAGTCTATTCACAATTAACCATTCACTATTCACATTTGTTTATCACAAATTGTTAATTATATTGAATGATTGTCGCTAATGTGTTATAATATAATGTATAGTATAAGCATTTTTGGAGTTATTTTTGAGGATGAAATCAGGGATTAGGGCATTTTCTTTAACAGAGTTACTGATAGTACTCGTTGTAATTGCTCTTTTGTTTGCGGCAATGGCTCCTATTGTAACAAAAAGACATATCGCCGAAACTCATGAAACCGAATCCATCTGGAATTTTGTAACGGG
>Ga0256407_10011319_pt1 | contig 12370 bp, 12 predicted proteins | sample RumenRJG_04DNA_FD_193489 | JGI IMG/M metagenome (GOLD analysis project Ga0256407, IMG submission 193489) | Bovine rumen microbial communities from Lethbridge, Alberta, Canada - RJG_04 | ecosystem: Host-associated > Mammals > Digestive system > Stomach > Rumen | place: Canada: Alberta... | reverse complement strand
GTGGGCTTTATTGACGACGATACTGCCAAGCGGCTTTACAACGACTGTCTTAATCTCAGTAAGTCCATCGCCAAGTTCATCGCTTCACTCAGGACGAGCCCTATCACAGGGCTGAAGAACCTGAAACTTGAAACCTGAAACCTGAAACTAGGCCTTCAGGCCCACCTGAAACCTGAAACCTGAAACTAGGCCTTCAGGCCCACCTGAAACCTGAAACTTGAAACCTGAAACTTGAAACCTGAAACCTGAAACTTGAAACCTGAAACTCTTTAGACAAGAGACAGCGCCTGAGCGCGAGTGAGATTGCAGTAATGACCGTGGCCGTTGGCCTTGGTGATGCAATGGCGGTTCTTGTCACGGCTCACGTAGCTCACATGGATGAACGTGGGATAGAGAATGACCTGGTCGTAGTCAATCTTATCGCTCGTGATGATGAGGTGTAAAGCCTTGATGAGACGTTCGCGGCGACTTAAACCACAAGGAGAGTCAGGATTGTCACCGATATAGAAATCGGCAGCGCGACCAGACATGTGCTGGGAGGTTGCAGAATGGTGCGTGATGCGCTCGTTGACGGCTTTGCAGCGGTAACCACTGGTGATGCACACTGGCAGGTCGATTTCCTCACGAAGAGGCTCGAGAGCGTTTACACAGAGGCTGCGGAGGTTGTCCTTTGCCTCGGGTGTGGGGAAGTTAGGGATACCGTACTTGCGAGCGGTGGCACTCTTGGTTAACTCGTCGAGAGCAAAATGAGGGGTGAAGAACTCGTTCTGTGTCTCGGGGTGGCAAGTTTCAGGATTCATGTCCTGAGCGTTGCAAATGGCATTTTGTTTCATCTTTCAAAATGTTTAAATTAATAATGTTGTTTATCGCGTAGAAACCCTTTGGGTCAGTTTCAGGTTTCATGTTTCAGGTTTCAAACGCTAGCAACTTGAACCTTTACTTTGAACCTTGAACCAACAATTCCGTTGGATTTCTGTCGCAAAAGTACGGCAAAAATGAGGCTGAACCTTGGACGTAAAGGGTCGATATTTCCAATCAGCATCCAGGCTGAAAATCAGCAAGTTACGACATACGCTCTGGACGCAAATCAACACTATTCTGATAGTGTCAAGACAGCGAGAGTATAAGAAAGGATTCTACAAAACCATAAAATTGTAAGGTTATGGAAAAAGATAATAACGAAGAGAAATTCATCATCGAGGGTAACCCTGGTCAGGGCAATACCTTTGTGAAGATTGGTAAGGTTGAGAACTACGTTCCCAACGCTACTACTGTGACCAATACCACCACCATCACGAATAACCACTATTACGGTAAGCGAGAGGAGGAAGAGGTATCTTCGACCACTGCCAAGCCCGGTGACAAGAAACTAGGCAATATGAACTACAGGGATTTGCTGAAGGAAGGCTACATTGACACGGGTAATATGAAGAAGCTGATTATGAACTATGTCAGCTGCATACAGCCATATGTAAAGAAAGAGATGGAATCTCTCTATTTGCGCCTATGGACCTCTATTCTTGACCACGAGGCCTTTAAGGTTGAACTTTACGACCCAGGCAAGCAAGACTGCAAGTTTAACCGTAATCTGGTAGGGAACATTATGCACTATCTGGAGGAGAAGGGCTTTTACAGGGAGCCTTACAACCAGAGTGAGATGACCCGTGCCGTGGAGGGAGAAGCAGATAATCCTGTGCGCAAAGGCTTTGGTGGTTATCTTGATAAGAAATATAAGGTAGTGGTGGATAAAATCCTAAAGAAATTGCAGGACAAGTAATTGGTAGAGGAATGACAGAATCAGAACTGAAAAGAAAACTGCTATATTGCGGTTATGATGATATGACGGACTATCTGCGTGATAGTCCATTCAACCGTTGTGTCTATAATGTCATACTTACACACGAGCCTAAAAAGCCAGGTACTGATGTACCCATGCATATCATCTTCAATGAGGTGTATTACCAGTGTGTGCGTATAGAATTTGAAGATGATCCGGGTTCTGACCTTGAACATCGATATATTGAAGAAGAAACAAAATGGCTGGGGTCTCGCGAAGCTGCGTTGTTAGTGTTCAGTGTGGTGTGGGGCATCATACGACGCAAATATCACAGGTCATTTAATGAGGACTGGTTTATAAACCAACTTTATCCTCTGATTAATGATGGCTACAATCCTGGCTCGTACCAGCTTTTAGCGCATATCATTATAAAATATACAGCAGGCGACAGACTTCTTCCGCCAAAGAGATTTAGACCTATGCCTTGTCCGGTGGATGAGTTGCCATCCAAGCCCAAGAGCTTCTGGCAGAAGATGACCAGTCATTTCTCGTACAAGAGTATTGAGAAGTTGATTTCCCTTTATTCGACCATTGAGGCTCAGCAGGCTTTTCTCACCAAAATAGAGTCAATCTGTAATGAGAAAGAGGCTGAGAAAGCAAACTTTGGCAAGTTACGTGAAGATATAGCAGCAGGAGGCTATCTTCGATCTTCGGACGAAGAGGCAGAATATGACGAAAAGATGGAGTTGACCTATAAGGAGGAACTGGAAGAACTGAAGAAGAAATACGAAAGACAAGAAGAGAAACATCAGATAGACTTGAATCATCAGGAATATGAGTATAAGCAGGAAATTAAAGAACTGCGTGAGATGCTGGAGCGTAAGAAAATAGGTGAGGTGTATCCATATCAACCACATGCCTACCTGTTTTCTGCTGCCGAGATGATTAGCCATGTTACTGAAAAGTTCAGCAAGGCTGGCGCAGACGAATTCTGCGTTATGCTTTATGGGTTGGCTGTCAAGCATGGTTTTCTGGATGAACGGTTTGCTCAGATGATAGACGAAATTGTCCCTACTATTATTAAGAGAGACAAGTCTCAAAATAATGTTGATATCAAGGAGGCTGGTCATGTGTATATCAATCCGAAAGAAGTGAATAATCACGTGGAGGAAGTGAATCACGAAAGGGGAGAGAAATAGAGCATTTAGCATAGGGTAGCCATACTCTAGCCATACTCTAGGCTGCTTGTAGCCATACTCTAGGCATACTCTAAGCATACTCAGTGAGTATGGGTAGAGCTTGGGTAGAACGAGAGAGACTTGGGAGTAGTCAGTGCCTGAGAAGAGACAATATGGAGCAGAATGAAACAAAGGGAAAGCCCGTTTGTCTGGTGAATTCCAACCTCACCATGACAAGATGGCGGGGGGACAGATACAGTGGCATGAGAAATCAACATCCACATTGTTTCAACTAATTGCATAGAGATTATTAGTGTGCCACGGTGCCACGGGGACAGAGGTCAATGACATCAGAAAAAATTGATACGATAAACGTACAACATGCCAAGACAAGCGAGGAAGGTATCTAGCACTGGTATATTTCATGTGATGATGCGCGGCATAAATCACCAAAATATCTTTGAGGTTTAGAGCCCCTTGATAAGGGGCGGCTATAATGCAGGGATATGGGCAACCACTTAACTTCGTTGACTTTTGTCACGACTCGACCAACTTAGAGCAAGCTCTGTTGGTGCTCGCTGCTCCAAAAGTTGACACCTCCTGATTCGCGAGCGCGATGAAAGAGTAGGCGTGGCCGTGAAGCGCATAGCGAGCTCTTATGTGTATTACTATAACAGGAAATATGGACGTGACGGACACTTGTTTAAAGAGCGCTTTAAGAGTGAACCAGTGAATGATATGGCTTATTTCGTGACCCTCTTGAGGTATATTCACCAAAACCCAGTGAAGGCAGGAATGGTAATGAATGTCAAGGATTATGCATATAGTAGCTGGGGTGAATATTCAGGTACTGTGGAGTCCGTGTTTCATATTTGTGATACAAATACCGTATTGAGACGAGTGCCTTTGGACCAACTGAATGGCCTGATGAATGAGATGCTACCAGAGGATGTTAGGTGTATAGATATTGAAGACCCATTGAGAAGCAGACCATCGGATGATCAGGTTTGGCAGCTGATTATAGAGATGGTTAATGTGACTAACAGTAGTGCTTTTCAGAAGCTTGAAGATGAATCAAAGAGGATGGTGCTGAAAGAATTGAAGGCCAAGGGCGCATCGCATAGACAACTAGAAAGATTGACAGGTGTGGGGCGCGGGCTGATACAGAAACTCTGATGGCATTGACCTGTCCCTGTGGCATTAGTTCATCCAGCAGTGGGGCAAAAGAAAAGCCTGACCGAAGCCAGGCTTTCCATTAATGACCAAACTGAACCTCAATACCCCCTGAGCCTACAGCCGCTTCTAACCCAGTCGGATCTGTAATCTTTCCAATCTTGGTATAGTTGTAAGAAGTGTTGAAAGTCTTATAGAACACAACCACACAGTTATTACCATACAGGAGAATATCTCCAGCATGAATGGTCCCGGGGCAAGAAGCATTGGTGGGTAGACTAGTATCCAGATACTTGTACTTCTCATTACCATTAAGTTCCGTCATACTGAGGGTAGTAGGAAGCAAAGCATCAAAGGCCCGAGCCGTAGCGTTATTAGCAAGTTCTGCATTGAATACACTTCCTCCAATAGTAAGTTTGAATGGAGCGTTATTAAGTCCAAACCCGGAGAGCCAGGTCTTTAACTGCTCTGTGGTATAACCATTCAGGCGAGCACCAGTCTTCCACTTAATGGTACTGTAAGTACTTTGAAGTTCCGTTTGAGCGGTTGAGATTCCAGAAGAGCCAGAAGTGCAGAAGGGGATGACTTCTTTACCGCTGAAATCATAGGTGTCAAGGAAGGTGAGCACCACACGCGGGACCTTGCCGTACCAGATAGGGAAGCCAAGGAGAACAACATCATAGTCGGTATTGCTTAGTGTAGCATTGATGGCAGGACGTGCTGAAGCCGGACCATACTGCTCCTGATAAGCACGGGTAGAGGAGTCGTAATAATTGTTGTTGTCGCTGGTGTAGGCCTCGGAAGGCGTAATCTGATAGGTGTCAGCACCAAGAATGTCTGCCATTGAAGTGGCAATTACCTGGGTGTTGTTGGTGAAGGAGAAAAATGCTACCAGAATCTTCTTGGGACCAAGGGCGGCAGTGGGGGTGCGGTAGATCTTACCAGTTTCAAGCGTCATTGCACTGTTGGCCAGCGTCTTTTGAGTACCATCAATGGGTGTTTCACCATTCAACAGCTGGATAGTGAAACTGTTATACGTACCAGCAGGAACGGGGAAGTAGAAGTTCATAGTGGAGGCATGCCAGGAGAGGTTGGTTTTTATGGTTTTGCTGGAGCCTGCCAAGTTTTGGTCTGCTGTGAGTTGAACCGCAGTTGCCTCCGCCGGAACATTAGCATAAGTAATACGGAGTATTGCCGTCTGGTGGGATAAGTTAGCGTGGAAATTGCCACTGCCATCTTGTGAAAGCGTTCCTGCCCAGCGATGACGGAAGTCGCCATCCTTAGTTGATGTATATTCGGTAGGATAAGTGAGAGAGAAGGTGTGAGCACTCTCGTTATAGTCTTCTGCCACATAAGGGAAGGCAACAGCGGCACCGTCTTCTACGGAGATTCCAACAGGAAGTTCGGCCGTAAAAGTGCCGGTAGTTTCGTTGGTCATTCCTTCAAGGGTAAAGCGGTAGTACTTGCCGCAGACTACAACACCAATCTCATCGCCGTTCTCCCAGGAGAAGGAAGCTGAGCCTGAACCGGAATCGTTGATGACAGCACGCGTGGTGGGTGCAGCCAGCTGGACGTTGATAGATACTTTCTCTGTGCCAGTTTGAGGCTCAGGGACAACAGGGTTCTCAGGAAGGAGGTCTGCCGTGCAGGATGCTAGGGCTGCCACCAAGAGGGCTGAAAGATATGATAGATACTGTTTCATAATACAAATGAGATTAAAAGATTATGACCACTCACCCCAAGAGTCGGTGTCGCCCTCAGGAGCTTCAGGAACAGGAGTACTGTCTTGCCAGACTGATCCGGTAAGAATTTGTTGTTTTGCCCGTAGTTGAATGATGGTTACCTGCGGGCTCTGATACGTTTTCTTCATATTGATACAATTTGTTTGATACGTTTGATGGTGCAAAGTTAGTGATGGATAGTGTTTTAGCACCTACCAATTTTGCTGATTCTTTGGCGAATCTGTGATATTGGTAGATAAAACCGTAATAGTGGTAAGAGAATGAACTTATGGAGAATGATTTCATATACCTGAATAGCATTGAAACATACTGTGAGTATTGTGGATTTGAAATAAAGCATCCGCTGGTGGCCGTAGTGAACATGGCGGAGGCAAAGAGAAACTATCCGGAATGCAAATTGAACTATGGCTTTTATGCGCTATGGTTAAAGCAAGGTGTGGCCTGTTCGCTGAGGTATGGGAGGCGTAAATATGATTACCAGGAGGGGACGGTGGTAAGCTTCGCACCTGGGCAGGTTGTTAAGGTGGAGCCAGAACAGGGGCTGGTAAATAGCTCCATCGGGCTACTGTTTCATCCGGACTTGATTCACGGAACTTCGCTAGGAAAGAAGATAGCTGACTATACCTATTTCTCTTATGATGAGGCTGAAGCGTTACACCTGTCAGAGAATGAGAAGCAAGAATGGTTAGATGCTGTAGGGTGTATTAAGGAATTATTGGTAAAAGGAGGCAAGAAAGAAATTTGCTCCAAGATTGAAAGACTGCTGGATATGTGCATGCAGTTTTATGAACGGCAGTTTTTGACGCGCGAGAAGGATGATAATGATGTGCTGGCAGGATTTGAACGTCAATTGAATGCGTATTACAGCACGGGCATGGCCCGCAAGATTGGATTTCCTACCGTTGCCTGGCTGGCAGATGCGTTGCACTATTCTGTGGGGTATTTTGGAGATTTGATTAAGAAAGAGACAGGTGTTACGGCACAACTGTATATACAGAACAATATCATCAACCGCTCCAAGCAAGAGCTGTTAGGTTCCGAACAACCCGTCTCAGAGATTGCATACAAATTGGGATTTGATTATCCCCAGCACTTTGCAAGACTGTTCAAGAAAGTAACCGGCCAGACGCCCAGCCAGTTCAGGTTGGCATTGGGAGGGGAGTAGGAATATGAAGATTATTGATGAGGTCTTGCTAAATAACGTCTCTGCGCAAGCGAAAGCATCCCCGAGGCTAAGGATGAACTATAATTTTCATCAATCACTAGATGAGAAGTGCCATAGATTCCTAAATGCAGTGGAGCCAGGGACGATTATGCCGATACACAGGCACAAGGGTTCTTCAGAAACTTGTGTATGTGTCCGAGGTCATTTCGAAGAGTACTTCTATGACACTGAGGGACGGTTAACGGAAACGGTTGATATGAGGCCTGGTGGTACGGTGCTGAATATCGAGAAAGGGCAATGGCATAGTTTGCGATGTTTGGAGTCGGGAACGGTGCTGTTTGAGGCGAAGGATGGGGCGTATCAGCCATTATCTCCCGAAGATATAATGGAGGTTTAAGGCGTTTAAGTATTTAAGAAATGTTAAATATTGGCGAATTCCGAATATCTAGCCATTTAGATGAGAAATTATTCGTATTTTTGCAAATTAATAAACATTGATTTGAAACGATGATAACTTCTACAATAATAAAGGGATTCGGACCGGTGAGGGATTTTCAATGGAACGGCACCGGCAGAATAAACCTGGTGATAGGACCCAATAAGTCGGGTAAGACATACCTACTGAAGGCTCTCTACTCAGCCGTCAAAACGGTGGAGGCATATAAGCGTGGCAAGGAAGTGAGACGCGATGCTGAGATTCTGTTTGACAAGTTGTACTGGACCTATCAGCCGGACCAGCTAGGGAAACTCGTTTCTACCGGCAGCAAGGCGGTGGAGTTTGCCATGAGTATGGAGGGGAATCAAGACTTCGCGTATTCTTTCGGTCCGTCAGCCAATAAGCAGGTGACAGTGACAAAGAATACCTGCCAGCCACGACCACAGAACTCCATCTTCTTGCCGGCCAAAGAGATTATATCTTTGCAGCAGATTATTATTAGGGTGAGAGATGACTATAAGGAGTTCGGTTTCGATGACACTTATTATGACCTTGCAAAGGCTTTAACACCTAGTGTCAAGGGACGAAATTATAAGGAATTCTCCGTGTCTAGAATGGCGTTGGAGAGTGCTATCGGTGGGCATATAGAGTATGATTTGGAGCGGAAGGAATGGGTGTTCCGTGAGGGAAAGCAGACTATCAGTATAGCTATGGCATCAGAAGGTGTAAAGAAGCTATCCATCCTAGATGCCTTGTTGGGAAATCACTATCTCTCGAAAGGCTCTATTATATTCATTGACGAGCCTGAGTGTGCGTTGCACCCCAGGCTGGTGTCGCAATTGATGGATATTATAGCAGAACTGACGAAAGCTGGGTTGCAGTTTTTTATTGCTTCGCATTCATACTTTGTAATTAAGAAACTGTATCTGCTGGCTCACCAAAAGAATCTGTCGATTCCTGTGGTTTCGTTTGATGAGAACGGCGGTTGGCGAACTTCTGACCTTCGCAAAGAGATGCCCGAGAATCCTATTGTGGAGGAATCGATAAGGCTTTACACCGAAGAAATCAATCTTTAAAATGAGAAGTGGTTTATGGTGACATTTAAAGAGTCAGGAATGACTTTCTCATTTGAGGAGAGCGATATTTTCTACATTGAGAAGTCGGAGCGTTTCAGCACGATTGAAGGCGCAAAGCCATGTGAGTGTGTGGTACTGCACGATGGCAAGGTGTCTTTGATAGAAGCCAAAAGTTCGACTCCCCGTCCAGAGAATGTGGAGCAGTTTTTGACATTTGTAGGCGAAATAGCACAAAAGTTTAATGACAGTTATACATATTACAATGCCGCCCACCAGAAACGTCAGCAGCCGGATGAGGTTTCGCACAATCAACAGTCGATACCGTTAGCCCGACAGAATTATGAGTTTTGTCTTATTATCAATGGTCACCCACGTGAATGGTTGTCACCTGTGCTTGATCAGTTGAAGAAGACGATGAAGAAGTCGCTGAAATTGTGGGGATTTGACGATGCTTGTGTGAAGGTGTTGAATGAACAAGGGGCATTAAGTAAAGGACTGATTGCAAAAATAGGATGACTGAAGAACTGCTCAATAAACTCTTGATGACAGCGGCACCCTCGGGATATGAGGGGGCGGTACAGGTTGTGTTCAGAGAGCACATCGCTCCCTTCGTGACTTGCACAGAGACGGCCAAGACGGAGTATGTGCTGGCAGGAACTCTGTTGAGTATTCTTATTGCAGTGTTGGCCGGGATGATGGTGATAGGGGTGTTGAAACTTTAACGTTAACGTTGACCTTGACGATGACCTTAATTCCAGGAGTGATCAAGAGGTGGCGGTGTGGTATAACGATAACGGGATTTATCCTGATAAGGTGCGGTTGAACTGCTACTATTATCGACATTATTCCTTTATCAAGGACATACAGATGATTCTTTGTACCGTGTTGGGGAAGAAGATGGAGTATGCAGGGGAAGTAATATGATGTAAGATGGCAGGGGAACGGGGAGACGGGTACATGTTCCGCAACAATAGGAGTTGGCTAAAATATTGGTAAAGTAATGCCACGACAGGCTAGGGAATCATCAGGAACGGGGATTTATCACGTGATGATGCGTGGTATAAATCACCAGAACCGACGCACGAGCGAGCGGAGAGCCAAGCTCGCTTGAGCTATCCCGAGCGAGAAGGAGGAAGACGAAGTCAACATTTTTGAGGAGCAGGAGGACTATTACCAGTTTCTCAATACCTTGGATATGATGGCTCAGTCGTACGAATCTGATGGTACCCCCTCTGGAAGAAACTATATTCTGTATGCTTATTGTCTGATGTCTAATCATATTCATCTTCTCATTCGTGAACGTGAGGATAATATTGGTATGGCAATAAAAAGGATAGCTTCCTCCTATGTATACTATTATAATCACAAGTATTCAAGAGACGGCCATCTGTTCCGGGAGCGTTTTAAAAGTGAGCCAGTGAACGATATGGCTTATTTTGTAACGCTTCTTAGGTATATACACCAAAACCCTGTGAAGGCAGGTATGGTAGCAGAGGTGAAGGATTATGAGTTTAGCAGTTGGCATGAATATGTAGACAAGAATAGTACGCTATTCCCTTTATGTGATACTCGCACTGTTTTGAACCGAATACCCTTTAGTGAGTTGAATGAACTTGTAAATGAGCCTTTGTCTGCTGATATTGTTTGCCTTGATATAGAGGATGCTTCGAAAGGTCGTCCTTCGGATGATCAGGTTATGATGCTAATCAAAGAAAAGACTGGCGCAACGAATAGCAGCGCTTTTCAACAATTGCCTGCAGATATAAAGAATTCTGTATTAATAGAATTGAAGGGTAAAAGAGCATCATTGCGTCAATTGGAGAGATTGACGGGAATCAGTAAAAGCATGATTTATCGCATGTGATGAAACAGAACCCGTCCCGGTGGTTCCTTATTACCATCATTATTCTTTCATCAAGGACATACAGATGATAATATGTACGGTGCTGGGGAAGAAGATGATGTATGCGGGGGAAGAGATATGATTAAGGAGATTGTAAAAGGGGAAATATATGGTTAAGGGTTAATGGTTAAGGGTTACTTCTGATTCATGGTTCAGGGTGACGACTGGTTAATGGTTCAAGGTTAATGGTGAATGATTAAAAACGATGGAGTACAAAAAGTCTACATACAAGAAGCCATATAAGAAGAACGAAACGACTAAAGCCGTATATAAGCCGAAGAGAGGTAAACTCTCTAAGCTGATGACGGAGGAGGAAAAGCAGAATGCTGGAATCCATGAACTGAGTTATGACTTTGGATGTCGAATAACCAGATTGTTCCAATACCTTACTGAGGACGCTGAATATAAGGAGTTCGTTCAATCAAAACAGATTTACCGTTCTGGAACATCAATTGGAGCCAATGTGAGGGAAAGTAAGCATGCACAGAGTGATGCGGATTTTCTGAGCAAGATGTCGATAGCGTATAAGGAGGCGGATGAGACGGACTATTGGCTGAACCTTCTTCGAGATAATGGCTATTTGAACGATGACCAATTTCAGTCATTATCACATGACTGCGATAGGATTTTGAAGGTTTTGACTTCGATTGTGAAGACGATGAAAGAAAAGATAGAGGTGAACAAAAAGAAATAGCTCATCGTTCTGATTAGGTAGACAGAGTTACTATGTTTGCAATTGGAAAAGTTACCACTGAGCGCTGAACATGCGCTGGAGATGGTTTCGTTCTGCTGACAACGACGAACCTCTCCGCTACGCTGCGAGAACCCTCATTGCCATCAGAACGATGAATGGGCTACGCATTAGAACGTGAAAAATTAAAGGAAAAAGTTGGTACGATAATAATTGGTTTGTATCTTTGTAAGTACTAAAAACAATATACATTCACAATTAAAACCGTACCGGGATGCAAAGTAACAAAATTTCCTTCAAAGGACAAAACATTTACGTCGGAATTGACGTACATTTGAAAACGTGGCACGTGACAACGCTCACAGAGAGTGGCTACAAGTATTCATTCGCTCAGCATGCAGATGCAAAGGAGCTCTTTGACAGACTGAACAAGAAATTCCCTGAAGCGCACTTCATGTCAGCCTACGAGGCAGGCTTCTGCGGTTTCTCTGCTCATTATGCCTTGACAGAGCAGGGCATTGAGAACATCGTAGTGCATGCTGCCGATATTCCAACGACGGGCAAGGAAAAAGCGATGAAGACAGATGCCGTGGACTCCGAGAAGATAGCTTGGGCTTTGAAGCGTAATGAGCTGACAGGCATCTACATCAAGGACAAGCGGTATATGGACGACACGAATCTGATTCGCCTGCGCCAGCGTTTCATCATGGATCTTTCGCGTCAGAAGAACAGGACGAAACATCTGTTGTATACACAGGGTGTGACATATCCTGAGCGTTTCCGCAACTGCAGGACGCATTGGTCTCGCAACTTCATGAAATGGCTCCGTGAGGAAGTGGAGTTTCTCTCTGAGCAGAAATTGTCTCTACTGTTGCTCTGTGAGCAGGTAGAGAATACGAGGAAGGCCATCCTTAAGGTTACCCGCGAGATTCGCCGTTTGAGCACCACTGACAGGTACAAGGAGAATTACGATCTTCTTATCACCGTGCCAGGATTAGGCCTTATTACTTCCATGTCGATGCTGACAGAACTGGATAACGACATCGTGCGATTCCCCAACGAGCGACGTTTTGTGTCTATGCTCGGACTTATTCCTACCTGTCATGACTCTGGCGAGAAGAAGGTCAGCGGAGAGAAGATAAACAGAGGCAACAAGCATCTTGGACCGTTAATCGTGGAAGCCAGTTGGGTGGCAATCCAAAGAGACTACCAACTGGGGGCATACTACT
>Ga0256407_10011318_pt1 | contig 12373 bp, 11 predicted proteins | sample RumenRJG_04DNA_FD_193489 | JGI IMG/M metagenome (GOLD analysis project Ga0256407, IMG submission 193489) | Bovine rumen microbial communities from Lethbridge, Alberta, Canada - RJG_04 | ecosystem: Host-associated > Mammals > Digestive system > Stomach > Rumen | place: Canada: Alberta... | reverse complement strand
GATTCCAGCGAGCCTCCCCTCCCCTTTCACAAAGGGGAGGGGCTGGGGGTGGGGTTTGCAACCAGCAAGTTTTCACACATTATTATAGCTGCATCCAAACCCCACCCCCGACCCCTCCCCTTTGGGAAAGGGGAGGGGAAACACGCATTTCAATGCACAATGCTCAATGCGCAAATGCGCTTGGATACAGCGAGCCTCCCCTCCCCTTTCCCAAAGGGGAGGGGCTGGGGGTGGGGGTTGCAACCAGCAAGTTTTCACACATTATTATAATGGATGTATCCAAACCCCACCCCTGACCCCTCCCCTTTGGGAAAGGGGAGGGGAAACACGCATTTCAATGCACAATGCGAATCTGTTCAGCGATTGGTACAGCGAGCCTCCCCTCCCCTTTCCCAAAGGGGAGGGGCTGGGGGTGGGGTTTGCAACCAGCAAATTTTCACACATTATTATAGCGGCATCCAAACCCCACCCCTGACCCCTCCCCTTTGGGAAAGGGGAGGGGAAACACGCATTTCAATGCTCAATGCTCAATGCACAATGCGAATCAGTTCAGCGATTGCTACAGCGAGCCTCCCCTCTCCTTTCACAAAGGGGAGGGGCTGGGGTGGGGGTTGCAACCAGCAAATTTTCAAACATTATTATTGCTGCATCCAAACCCCACCCCTGACCCCTCCCCTTTGGGAAAGGGGAGGGGAAACACGCAATCGCTACATAGAACCAGCGGAAGAGGAATGTGTTAATTCTAGTTAAATATTGCGGTTTCCAAGGATAGATTATGAATTATGAATTATGAATTATGAATTATTTAGTACCTTTGCACCCGCATTTTCCAAAAGGCACGATTAAGCGAGACACGAGAGGTGTCTCCGCCGTATGGGCTAAACATTGTAACCACATTAATTAATAATGTACGCAATTGTAGAGATTCAGGGACAGCAGTTCCGTGCCGAGGCCGGCAAGAAGTTGTATGTCCACCACCTGACCAGCGACGTCAAGGAGGGTGACACCGTCGAGTTTGACAAGGTTCTCCTGATTGATGCCGATGGCGCAGTGAAAGTAGGTGCCCCGACCGTCGAGGGTGCCAAGGTTGTTTGCGAGGTGAAGGCTCCCCTCGTGAAAGGTGAACACGTGATTGTCTTCAAGAAGAAGCGCCGCAAGGGCTACCGCCGTCTCAACGGCCACCGCCAGCAGTTCACCCAGCTTGAGATCAAGGAAGTCATTGCTTAACCCATTAAAAATTTCAATCGATTATGGCACATAAAAAAGGTGTAGGTAGTTCGAAGAACGGCCGCGAGAGCGAAAGCAAACGTCTGGGCGTCAAGATTTTTGGTGGTCAGTACGCAAAGGCCGGCAACATCATCCGCCGTCAGCGCGGCACCGTCCATCGTCCGGGTCTGAACGTGGGCATGGGTCGTGACCACACGCTGTATGCTCTGGTCGACGGCACAGTGCAGTTCCAGCACCGCGCAGGTCACACATACATCAACGTCCTGCCGGCAGCCGCCGAGCAGAATTGATTTCACAACGGCAAAAAAGGCAAAGTCAAAAAATAGCGACAAAAATGCACTCAGAGAGGGCTTGTCGCTATTTTTTTACTTTTTTTGAAAAAAAAAATTGAAAACCCATTGCCATGTTATTTTTTTTGTCTACATTTGCAGACTGAAAGAGTAATGTAAAACTTATAATACTTTTTAATTATGAAGAAAACAATTATCAAATCTCTGCTGCTGGGCGCATGTGCCCTGGTAGCTATGAACGCTTCGGCACAGAAGTTGTATTTTGCCAGCGGCATCGTCGAGCCCGGCAAGCAAGGTTATCTCAACCTCATGTACGAGAACAACATTGACGAGGGCACCACTTGGGAGTGCGAGTTTGAGTTGCCCGAAGGCTTGGTTCTTGTGAATGCTTACAACCCCAAGAACATCGAACTTTCTCTCGTTGGTACCGATGAAGAGGGTACTCCGGCTCAGTCTATGAACAACAACGGTATCTATGAGGAGGGCAACAACTACATCTCCAACAGCACCGAAACGAACATCATCCTCCCGAAGTTGGTTGCCACACAGGCAGGACAGCTTCCCATGAAGAAAGGTCTCAACACAATTGCCCGCATCCTGGTTCAAGCAGATGCTAACTTTGCCGGTGGTCAGATTCACATCACCAAATTCCTCCATGTCGACAATGGTGTGCCCGAAGGTGTTGAAGGCCAGACCGTCAGACTGAATAATGTTGAGACTCCCGAGCAGTGCTACGTTTACACTCCCGCTCAGGCCGAGGCTCTGCCCAGCACCAGCCTTGCTGACGTGGTGGCCAACGCTGTGGACGGCCAGCTCTACAAGATTGCCGATCCTCTGAAAGTTGTCCAGAAGCTGACTACCGATGAGTATGTCATGGTCAGCGACGGCAACAACAACTGGATGAGACTTGCCATGGTTGCCAGCGGCATCTATAGCAATATGGCCGGAAGAAGTCACAACTTCTATGGCGCCAACACGCTCTATGGCAGCATGAGCCAGGCAGACTGCAACCAAGTCTTGACCGTTTACGCCGCCCCAGCCAACCCCACAAAAACCGGCACGGTCGAAGTTGATATTGAGGAGTGGAAACTCGGCCAGACCGATGTTGAGGATCCTCACTTCCATTTCGCTCCCAAGGTGAATCAGGTCATCAACGTCCAGGGCTTCCTGACTGAGGATGAGGATGGTTCAGTCAAGATGACCGGTTTCTCGAACGGCGAGGGTCAGTATGTGTCGGTGGCAACCAACTGGACAGACGGCAACTCAAAGGCTGATCTCGCAGATGCTGCCGCTGAGAATGCTGCTGTGTATGTTGAGAACGCTGTTGCTCTGCTGAAGGAGCCTTGGGACAAGCCCGCCGGCGCACCCGCTCGTGCACAGAATGACGGCATCCACAACTATGAGAACTATCAGGTGCAACTGACCTCGTTCAGCTATGACGACAACATCCTGACCGGTGTCGAGAACGTGAACATGGGCAAGAACGTGGTGAGTGTTGAGTATGTCAACGCCGCCGGTATGACCTCGAGCACTCCGTTCAAGGGTGTGAACATCGTTGTCACTCGCTACAATGATGGCAGCCAGGTGACCACCAAGGTCGTGAAGTAAAACAACCACCAATCCCCTACTATTCATGCACAAACTCATGCAGATAGTAGCCCTAATAGCACTGGCCGTTCCGGCCGGTGCTATTGAGGTTACTACGACCCCTGGGCAGCTGTCGAGCCTGATAGAAGACACCGGCGTGACCCAGCTCACCGTCACCGGCGAGATGGACGCGCGCGACTTCCTGTACATCGGCAGCGAGCTCACCTCCCTGATGTCGCTGAACTTGAGCGGTGTCACGATTGTGGCCTACAGCGACTCGCGCCACCCGCTGGTGGGCGGAGTGTCGGACTATGCCGCCGGCACACTGCCTCACTCCATGCTCATGGGCATGAAGCTTGAGCAGCTGACCCTGCCGGCCACACTGGTGAGCATCGGCAACCATGCGCTGGCCGGCTGCGACCGCTTGACATCCATCGAGCTACCGGCCACAGTGACCACCATCGGCGACTATGCCTTCAGCGGCACGTCGCTGCAGCAGGTCACCATCCCTGCGACAGTGCAGAGCGTGGGCCGCGGCGCATTTGCCCACTGCTTCGCGCTGCAGCATGCCACAGTGAGTGCACCGGTGATAGGCGACTGCGCCTTTCTGGGCGACGAAAGCCTACAGACACTGGCGCTGGGTGCCGAGGTGCGCCGCATCGGCAGCGAGGCATTCCATGGCACCGGCATCCAGTCGCTGGACGCCAGCCACGCGCTGTCGCTCGACAGCCTGGGCAGCTGGGCGCTGGCCGGCACGCCACTGACCACAGTGTCGCTGCCGTCGGCCATGACGGTGATGGGCGAGGGGGCCTTCTTCGGCACACAGCTGACCGCAGCCTCGTTGCCGCGATCGTTGCGCCAGGTGCCTGACTACGCCTTTGCCGGTGGCAGTCAGATAGAGGCCGATACCCTGCTGCACGAGGGCGTGAGTCGCATCGGCGACTATGCGTTCTACAACTGGAGCAATAGCCGCTACTTCTACATTCCCGGCACGGTGCGCCACCTGGGCACGCGAGCCATGGCAGGCATGACCGGACTGGAGCGCATCGACATCGCGGCCAGCCAAGTGCCTACACTGGGCGAAACCGTGTGGGATGGCGTGTATCAGCCTGCCGTCCAGCTGAACGTACTCAGCAGTGCGGCCACCGTGCTGTATGCCGCAGCCGAGCAGTGGCAGGAGTTCAATATCATGAACCCCCTGCTGCTAGGCGACGTGAACGATGACGGCGTGGTGGATGTGCTTGACATCAACCTGACCATCAACCATATTCTGGGCAAGACATCAGGACACTTCAACCTGGCCGCCGCCGACGTGGACGGCAACGGAACCATCGACACAATGGATGTCAACCGCATCATCAACATTGTGCTGGGCAAATAGCACATGCCTCACTTGTCCACACAGCTTACAGTGTGGCAACAACATCAACACCGCCTTGCCCCATCGGGCCGGGCGGTTGTTTTTTGGCTAGGCAGCAGCTTTTTTTGCCTCAAAGCTTTCGTGAGAGCAAATAAATCACTACCTTTGCCGTTTAGAAATAAAAAAGACAAAAAATGATGCAACGAATAACTCTCGCCGTCATCGCCATGGCGATGACCCTGCTGTCAGGCGCACAGCAAGTCGAAAACTGCAAGGCCGGACAGCTAGCGACCCTGGTGGACGACTGCAACATCACCCGCCTGGAGGTGTCGGGCCACATCGATGCCCGCGATTTCCGCTTCATCGCCGACTCGCTAAGGCAGCTCGTTGAGCTGGACCTGGGCGCGACAGTGGTCGATGCCTACAGCGGCGATCCGCTGTTTGGCAACAGCGGCACCTACAACGCGGGCGAAGTGCCATGCCTGTCGCTGGCCGGACTGACATCGCTACAGCGCCTGGTGCTGCCACGCCGTGCCACAGCGCTGGGCGACGGTAGCCTGGCCGGGTGCACGCAACTGTCCACCGTCGACATGCCCGCCGGGCTGAGCCGTGTGGGCGACTATGCCTTGACCGGCTGCACCGCATTGAGCACACTGACGTTGACCGCCGCCCTGTCGCACATCGGCGAGGGCGCGTTCAGCCATTGCACTGCCCTACAGTCGCTGGTCATCAGCGAGACCCCTCCTGCCGACACCGTCATTGTGGCCGCCCCACAGCTGACCATCGGTGCGCGGGCGTTTGCCCACTGCCCAGCACTGCGCACCCTGGACCTGGGCCACGTGGCCCGGACGATGGGTGCCGAAGCGCTGGCCGACACCGGGCTGGAGCAGCTGGACCTGAGCCGCCACACGCAACTGGATAGTCTGCCCGACTGGGCACTGACCAACAGCGAGTTGCGCCAGCTGTCGCTGCCCAGCAGTGTGCGCTCGATCGGAGACGGCGCACTGATGAACGTCGCCTCGCTGTCGCAGCTGACGCTGCCTGCAACCGTCGACTACATCGGCTCGTATGCGATGGCCTACACCACCGGACTGAAGCAGCTTGAGAGCAAACCCACTGAGGTGCCCGCGCTGGGCGACAGTGTGTGGTATGGCATCGACCAGAGCGCAGTCACACTCAGAGTGTCGCCCCAGAGCCTGACGGCCTATCGCTCGGCACAGCAGTGGTGCAACTTTGCGATGGCCAGCCTGCAGCGCGGCGATGTGGACGGCAACGGCGTGGTGGACATTGCCGATGTCAACATCATCATCAACATCATGCTGGGCCGCGACAACGCCGACAACTACGAGGGCCGCGCCTACGTCACCGATGACAGCAACATCGACATCGCCGATGTCAACGCGGTGATCAACGTGATGCTGGCTCGCCTGCTGGCACTGCGCCGTGCCGCCGCCCTGGCGGCGCAGTCGCAGCAACAGATAACCCACTGACACAACCTAAGACTCCACAACGCCATGCGCAGAACCCTACTGACCACCCTGCTGCTGCTGTCCGTCCTGGCCAGCCAGGCGGTGACCCTGCATTGTGAGCCGGGCAAACTGCAAAGTCTGCTTGCCGGCAACACCAACATCACCCAACTCACCCTCACCGGACGGATGGATGCCCGCGACTTCAGGACCATCGCCGACCGGTTGCGCAACATCCAGCAGCTGGACCTGAACGGAGCAGTCATTGTGGCCCACAGCAGCGACAAGCCGCTGTTTGCCAACCTCCGCAGCTATCGTGCCCACGAGGTGCCCACGATGTCGCTGGCCCAGCTGACGCACCTGACCCGGGTGACCCTGCCGGGCACCGCCACCAGCATCGGCGAAGCGGCCCTGGCGGGCTGCACCGCGCTGACCAGCGTCACGCTGCCGGCTGAGCTGACCCATCTGGGCAGCTATGCCCTGGCGGGCTGCACCGCGCTGACCACGATAGCCCTGCCCCACGGGCTGGTGAGCATCGGCGAGGGTGCCCTGACCGGTTGCACCGCGCTGACTAGCGTGACCATCGCCGCCGCGCAGTCGCCCATGGCCGGCACATCGCCGTCGCTGGAGCGCCCCTTTGCGCTGAGCCACATCGGCTCGCGCGCCTTTGCCGGCTGCAGCAACCTCAAGACGGTTCAGCTGGGGTTCCTGGTGCAGCACATCGGTGCCGCCGCCTTTGCCGGCACCAAGCTCACCGCTGCCGACCTCACGGGAATGACCCGCCTGGCCGAGGTGGGCGACTGGGCCTACGCACAGACCCCCATCACTCGTGCCCTGCTGCCGTCGACAGTGACCGCGCTGGGCTGGGGTGCCTTTCTGCTCAACACCCAGCTGACACAGATCAGTCTGCCGTCCTCGCTGGCCACGCTGCCCGCACTGGCCATGGCCGGGAGCAACAAGCTAAGCCAGGTGGACCTGAGCCAGATGTCGATTGACTCGATAGGCGACTATGCGCTGTACAACCTGAACAAAGTGGGTCAGGTGGTGATTCCGTCCGGCACACAATATGTGGGAACAAGGGCCATGGCCGGCATGACCGGGCTGCAACAGGTCATCACACATGCCGATGCCGTGCCCAGCCTGGGCGACAACGTGTGGCAAAACGTCGACCAGTCCTCGGTGGTGCTGAAAGTGCCCTCGAGCAGCATCGACAGTTACCGCAGCGCCGAGCAATGGCGCGAGTTTGACATCCAGTCGGGCGGGCTGCAGGGCGACGCCAATGGCGACGGTCTGGTGGACATCGCCGACATCAATGCCGTGATCAACTACATGCTGGGCCGGCCGAACAGCACGTTCGTCTTCGACTCGGCCGATGTGGACGAGAACGGCAGCATCGACATCGCCGACATCAACGGCATCATCAACCTGATGCTGGGCAAACACCTGGCTCTGCCATGCACCACAACCCCCAACACGGGCGACATGGTGACGATTGAAAACTTTGCCATCCACTCCGGCGAGCGTCACACCATCGACATCCATCTGGACAACAGCATAGCCTACACCGCGCTGCAGTGCGTCATCCACCTGCCCGAGGGTCTGACCCCTGTGGGCGAGGTGACCCTGGGCAGCCGCACCCCGCACCACCAAGTGGCCTCGCTGGTGAGCGGCAACGAGGTGCGCATCGTCCTGTATGCCCTGCCCATCACCGACATCGAGGGCCAGGCCGACCAGGCCATCCTGCGCCTGACGGTGACCGCCGACGACTGGCTGGCCAACGTGTCGGAAATCACGGTGGACCATGTGACACTGGTCACCGCCGACGAGGACATCTACTACGCCCCGGCGAGCAAGTCCCAGGTGAGCAAGTCAACCGGCGTGTCGCAGGTGTCGCAGAGCGCCGACCGCGTCTATGCGGCCAACGGCACGCTGCACATCACGTCGGCCGAGGGCGGACGAGCCCAAGTGGTGGCGCTGAACGGCACCACGCGGTCGCTGACGGTGAATGCCGGCAGCAACAGCTACCACAACATCGACCCGGGGTACTACATCGTGCGCCTGAACGGCTCAAGCTATAAAGTGAAACTCTAGCGGTATGGGCAAGAACAAACTCAAGAAATTTGCCGACATGGCGACCTTCGGGTGCGTGTTCCAGTTCCCCTGGAGCGTCATCGAACACGAAGGTTGCCCGATGCGCGGGCGGTGGAACGCCGCCTACTTCGGCAACGACCACCCCATCGTGCTGGAGCTGGGCTGCGGCAAGGGTGAGTATGCCGTGGGGCTGGGCAAAAGGTTTCCTGACAAGAACTACATCGGCGTGGACATCAAGGGTTCGCGCATGTGGACCGGTGCCCGTCAGGTCGAGGCCGAGGGGCTGAAAAACGTGGCGTTCCTGCGCACAAGCATCGAGATTATCGACCGCATGTTCGCCCCCGGCGAGGTGTCCGAAATTTGGATCACGTTCCCCGACCCGCAGATGAAGAAGGTGAACAAGCGCCTGACCGGCACACGGTTCCTGTCCAACTACCGCAACATCCTCAAGGATGGGGGGCTGGTACACCTGAAGACCGACAGCCCGTTTCTGTACACCTACACACGCGAGCTGGTGCGTGTCAATGCGCTCCAGGTAGCAGTGGACACTGACGACCTCTATGCCAGCGGTCTGGCCGACGACATCTTGGAAATCAAGACCTACTATGAACAGCAGTGGCTGAGCCGTGGGCTGACCATCAAGTACTTGCAGTTCAGCCTGCCACATGCCGGACAGCTGGTGGAGCCGGACAATGACATCGAGCCAGACGGCTACCGCAGCTACCACCGGAATAATTCGTAATTCGTAATTCGTAATTCATAATTCATAATTTCTATTCATAAATTGCTAATTATGAGATGTGAGTTATGAATTACGGGTAACGGGTAAAATGGGTAACGGGTAATGGGTAAGGGGTAACGGGTAACGGGTAATGGGTTGCGAATTATAAATTATGAATTATAAATTATAAATTATAAATTAAATAATGACCTTATATCCTAGTTTGATTCTAGATGCGCTGCGCACGGTGCGCTATCCCGGCACCGGCAAGGACATCGTGACCATGAACATGGTTGCCGACGACATCCGCATCGACGGCAACCGCGTACAGTTCTCGCTGGTGTTTGACAAGAAGACCGACCCGTTCATCAAGTCGGTGGTCCGTGCCGCCGAGGTGGCCATCACCACACACATCAGCGACGAGATTGACATCCGAGGCAACATTGCCGTGAAATATCCCGAGGACCATGCAGCCAAAGTGGCCGACCGCCCTCTGCCCGGTGTGAAGAACATCATCGGCGTGAGCAGCGGCAAGGGCGGTGTGGGCAAGAGCACCATCGCGTGCAACCTGGCCGTGGCACTGGCCATGCAGGGCTACCGCGTGGGTCTGCTCGATGCCGACATCTTCGGGCCATCGATACCCAAGATGTTCGGTGTAGAGGACGAGCAGCTCTATATGCACGAGGTCGACGGCAAGAACCTCATCATCCCCGCCGAGAAGTATGGCGTGAAATTGCTGAGCATCGGCTTTGTGGTCGACAAGGAGCAGGCGGTGCTGTGGCGTGGTGCCATGGCAAGCAACGCCCTGAAGCAGCTCATCAACGAGGCCGACTGGGGCGAGCTGGACTACTTTGTGATTGACATGCCTCCCGGCACAAGCGACATCCACCTGACACTGGTGCAGACGCTGGGCATCACTGGTGCCATCGTGGTGACCACACCGCAGGAGGTGGCCCTGGCCGACGCGCGCAAGGGCGTGTCGATGTTCCTGGGCGAGCACGTCAACGTGCCCGTACTGGGCATCGTCGAGAACATGTCGTGGTTCACGCCGGCCACGCATCCCGACGAGCAGTACTTCATCTTCGGGCGCGACGGCGGCAAGCACCTGGCCGAGAAGCTGGGTGTGGAGCTGCTGGGGCAGATACCGCTGGTGGCGGGCATCTGCAAGGGCGGTGACGACGGTGTGCCGGTGACGATGCAGAACAACGTGTCGGGCGTGGCATTCCAGCGTCTGGCCACCCGTGTGGTGTCGGCCATCGACCGCCGCAACCAGTCGCTGCCCCCCACCGAGCGCGTGATCACCCACTCGTGAATAGTTTATAGTTAATAGTTTACAGTTAATTATAGAAAAAATGAAGAAGACAACTACCCTACTCATCCTGGCCGTGACGTTGCTGCTGAGCAGCTGCAACAGTGTTCCTATCACCGGCCGCAAGCAGCTCAACCTGGTGAGCGACCAGACTGTGTTGCAGTCCAGCCTGGCCAGCTACCAGAGTTTCATGACTTCGGCCAAGCAGTCGAACGCTATCTCGACCGACAAGACCAAGAGCGCGCAAGTGGTGCGCGTGGGACAGAAGATTGCCGCGGCCACCGAGGCATATCTCAGAGCCACAGGCATGGAGAGCGAAATCAAAAACTTCGCCTGGGAGTTCAACCTGGTGAAGAGCAACGAGATGAACGCTTGGTGTATGCCCGGCGGCAAGATTGTGGTGTATGAGGGCATCATGAAGATTGTGGGCAGCGACGACGATCTGGCCGTGGTGCTGGGCCATGAGGTGGCGCACGCCGTGGCCAAGCATGCCAACGAGCGCATGAGCCAGCAAGTGGCCGCACAAGCTGGCGCACAGGTGCTGGCCGGTGTGCTGTCGGGTCAGAGCTACCAGACACAAGCCATGGCGCAACAGGTCTACGGTCTGGGCGCACAGTATGGCGTGATGCAGCCGTTCTCGCGCAAGCATGAGAGCGAGGCCGACAAGATGGGCCTGGTGCTGATGACCATCGCCGGCTATAATCCACAGAATGCCATCACCTTCTGGCAGAAGATGAATGCCAACAGCCAGACCAAAATTCCCGAGTTCATGAGTTCTCACCCCAGCCACGAGACCCGCATCAAGGACCTGACCAAGTGGGTGCCTGAGGTGCAGAAGCAATATGGCAGGAAATAGTGGACAGTTTATAGTTTATAGTTAAGAGTTAATCATTTGGGCATAGTGACCATTGTGGCATGATTGTTGCATCTTGATTCTTGACACTTGTTTCATTCACTAATAAAACACTAACAATGATGAAGAAAACTATCCTATCACTCGTGATGATGGTGGCAGTGGCACTGAGCGCCATGGCCGCCGACTATGTGACTGTGACCGGCACCAGCGTGCGTCTGCGTCTGCAGCCGTCGCTGCAAAGCGAGACCTTGACCACCGACAAGGGCGTGAACATCCACCCCAAGAAGGGCGAGAAGCTTGAGTGCCTGGGGCAGAGCGGCAACTTCTACAAGGTGCGCTACAAGGGCAAGGTGGTGTATATCAGCACCCAGTTTGCCACCCCGGTTCAAACCGAAAAACCGACTGCTAAGAAGTCAGTCGCCGGGCAGCAATATGTGGTGGTCACCGGCGAGGGCGTGCGTCTGCGTCTGCAACCGTCGCTCAAGGCCAAGTGTCTGCAGCGCAACGGCGTGAATGTGCACCCCAAGAAGGGCGAGCGCATCAAGCTCATGGGCGTCGAGGGCGACTTCTACAAGATCAACTACCAGGGCAACTATGTCTATATCCATACAGACTATGCCCACCCGGAGTAGTTCGATAGTTTAAAGTTTATAGTTTATAGTTACTGCTACAACTTGTAGCTAACAGCTAAAAACTAACAACTAACTAACAACTAAAAACTAAACCAAGCGCGCTGCACTCGTTGAGAGATGCAGCGCGCTCTTTTTCATCCGATTATCGGCGACCTTTCTTCTTCTTGAAGCGGGCAAAGGGTTCGTCTTGCGACTCGTTGCGGGGCTTGCGCTGGCGGCCACGACGGCCACGGGGTGCGGCGCCCTGTGCCTCGCGGGCCTCGCGCTCGGCACGGCGCCGCTCGGCACGGTTTCTCTTGACACGGATCTTTTCCCACGACTCGGCGGCATAGTCTTTGCCCTCCTGGGCCAACTCGGCATAGATGCGCTTGCCGTAGAAGTCGGCTCCCTTGAGTGCACTGACCACGCGGTGGGCATCGCCCTGACGCACGTCGAAGAGCGAGTAGTTGCTGAGCAGGTCGATGCGCCCCAGCCCAATCTGCTGTCCGCGCGTGTTCTGGTTGATGAGCCGGATGAGGTCGGGGGCAAAGAATCCGTCGGCCTTTCCGCAGTTGATGTAGACGCGCTCATAGCCGCGCTCGGCGGTGCGCGAGTCTTTCTCTTCCTTGGTGCGTTGCTTGCTGTCGGCCTTCTTGCGGTCTCGCTTGTCGGGCACGTCCTCGATGACCGGGGCGTTGCGGTAGTAGTCAAGCAGACGGTTGAACTCCAGCGATAGCAGTCGCTTGAGCAGGTCCTCGCCACTGAGCCATGACAGCTTGCTCAACACAGGCGGCAGATAGGCAGCAATCTCCTCTTCCTTGACCTCGACACGCTCAATCTTGTCGGCCAGGTTGA
>Ga0256407_10011317_pt1 | contig 12374 bp, 10 predicted proteins | sample RumenRJG_04DNA_FD_193489 | JGI IMG/M metagenome (GOLD analysis project Ga0256407, IMG submission 193489) | Bovine rumen microbial communities from Lethbridge, Alberta, Canada - RJG_04 | ecosystem: Host-associated > Mammals > Digestive system > Stomach > Rumen | place: Canada: Alberta... | reverse complement strand
TTATGGATGCCTTCGGCACAGCTCACCGCAAGCACGCTTCAACAGCCGTTATCGACGAGTTCTTCACCAAGGAGAACCGTATGCTCGGCCTGCTCATGGAGAAGGAAGTGGCTGCCGTTGATGCCGTACTGGGCAACATCAAGCGCCCGTTCACAGCCATCATGGGCGGTTCTAAGGTGTCTACCAAGATTGGTATCATCGAGAACCTGCTCGGAAAGGTTGACAATCTCATCCTCTGCGGTGGTATGACCTACACCTTTGCAAAGGCTCAGGGCGGCGAGATTGGCAACTCTATCGTTGAGCTCGACAAACTCGATGTAGCTCTCGACGTGATGAAGAAGGCCAAGGAGAATGGTGTGAACCTCGTTCTGGGCACCGACTGCATCGCAGCCGACAAGTTTGCCAACGATGCCAACACTCAGGTTTGTCCCGCAAATGCCATTCCCGAGGGATGGGAAGGTCTGGATGCCGGTCCCGAAACACGCAAGGCTTTCGCCGCTGCCATAGAGAGTGCCAAGACCATCCTGTGGAACGGTCCTGCCGGAGTGTTCGAGTTCGACAACTTCATCGGCGGTTCAAAGGCCATTGCCGACTCTATCGCCAAGGCAACAGCCAACGGAGCGTTCTCGCTCATAGGCGGTGGCGACTCGGTAGCCTGCATCAACAAGTTTGGCATGGCTGACCAGGTAAGCTACATTTCGACTGGCGGTGGTGCGCTGCTCGAGGCTATCGAGGGCAAGACTCTGCCCGGCGTAGCTGCTATCGACGCATAACAATTCATTCCTATAACGCAAGAGAGGATATGCTCGCTACGGGCACATCCTCTTTTTTGTACCTACTTGAAAAGTAATATGGGCCATATTACCGACCAATATGGGTCATATTACCCACCAATATGGGTCATATTACAAGCCCTCCCCCGCCCCTCCCCGAGGGAGGGGGGGCTGAAAGGCTTTCTCATAAGGCTTATAAGACCCATAAGTCCTATAAGTCCCATAAGACTTATAAGCACAAAAAACACACCTCCCCCCTTGGGGGGGATTGAGGGGGGCTTGAATAAGTTGGCAAACCACCATAAACAGTTATGGCGGACAACAAGTCCGCCATAACAAACAATGTATCTCTACTATATATTCATACTGAGCATTAGCCAGTTACCCTTTCGAGCCACTTCACCATTGCGAACATCACACCCATTGAGATAAGGCAGACGATGAGGAACACCGTCCAGCATATCCAGATAGGCCACTTGTTATACATCAGCGGACCCACCCAGAGCATCAGGTTGCCAACGGCAGTGGCTCCGAGCCACAGTCCCTGGCAGAGTCCCTGCAGATGTTTGGGCGCAACCTTCGACACGAAAGCCAGTCCGAGGGGCGAGATGAAGAGCTCGGCCACGGTCAGGAAGAAATAGGTAAGTATGAGTATCCACGGTCCGGCCTTGAGTCCGGCCTTCACTGAGTCCGACATAGCGGTGAAGGTTTCAGCCGAAGGATAGTTCTCAACGATAGAGAAGACTGCCAGCAAGAGGTATGCTATGCCGGCGATACCCATACCGTAGGCTATCTTGCGGGGAGTGGAGATAGGCTTGCCACGCTTTGTGAACTGGCTGAAAATCCACATGATGACAGGCGTGAGCACGATGACGAAGAGCGGATTGACTGCCTGCCATATCTCGGGAGCAATGGAGTCGGTCTTCACGAAGTCGCGAGCAAAGAACGAGAGCGACTGTCCGTTCTGGTGGAACGAGAACCAGAAGAACACGGCAATGCCCAGTACGGCAAACAGCGCGTACATTCGCTGCTTGATTTCCTTTGCCATGCTGCGGCGCTCTTCCTCCGTGTAGTTTTCAGAAACAACGGTTTCTTTCTTTCCCGGAGTCGGGAACAGGTTTCTGGAGCATACGAAGATAGCCAGCGAAACAAGCATCATCACCACCGAAGCAATGAAAGAATAGTGTATTCCGGTGTTGAAGACGTCGAGGTACTGCGAGCAGAAAGCCGACAGGTCGGCTGTGTTGCCGCCTACTTTGCCCACCAGTTCGGTGAGGTTCTGCATATCGTTCGCACTCAATGCGCCACCGCTGTTGATGTAAGCATGGCACAGCTTAGGCAGGTCGGCGTTGTAGAGGAGTCCGTGCTGGCTCAACCACCAGCTGCGCAACAGCGGAGCAATGAACGGAGCCACCAAAGCACCAACGTTGATGAACACGTAGAAAATCTGGAAACCGGCATCACGTTGCCCCTGCGCCCACTTCAGGCGGTCTGGTCCCTGCTTAGCAGCCTCGGCCTCGAAGTCGTCGTACATCTGACCAACTATGGCCTGGAGGTTTCCTTTGAACAGTCCGTTACCACAGGCAATCATCGCCAGGGCGAAGACAGTCAGCGGCAGAAGCCACGAAATATTGTCGGGTGTGGACAGTATTGGCACCGACAGCATCGCATAACCAAGTGCCATGATTACCAATCCCCATGAGATGGTGGCCTTGTAATTCTGTGTACGGTCGGCAATGGCACCTCCGGCGAGGCTCAGCACATAGATTGCAGCAAGGAAGATGGCGGCAATCAGTCCACTCGTTTCGTCGGAAAGTCCGAACTTTGAACAAAGAAACAACACGAGCACGGCGTTCATAATGTAATAGCCAAAGCGCTCGCCCATGTTGCTCAAGGCTGCAAGCAGCAGCCCTTTAGGATGGTTTTTGAACATAGGTATTTTGATTTAGGTTATTGATATTCGTTTATTTCTGCGCCACAACGCCTCCGTAGCGTTTCTATCTCGTAACATCAAAGAGATATGCAGCCTTTATCACAATGTTGCCGTGGTTCGACTTGCCGAACGTATCTCGCTTGGTGTTGCCGTAGATGTTGCCCAGTCCGTAGTAGTAGCGGCCTTCCAAGATGAAGTGGCCGGCCTTTGGCAGGCTCAGCTCAATACCGAGACCTGCTGCTATGCCATAGTCGAATTTCTTCTCGATGCTCTTTGTCTCCTGTGCCACCTGCGTATTGCCACGGCATCCGTCACCTGAAACATTGGGATTATCATAGTTTTTTGAAATCTTATCCGACAGAAACAGACCCAACTGAGGGCCTGCCTGCACAAAGAAGTTCACTCCACGCTCTTCTCTGCCCCATGCCAGATGGGCCATAATGGGTATCTGCACATAGTTCAAGGTGCGCGAATAGCTTTCCTGATTGCCGTTTTCGTTGACTACCGGCAGGCCGGCAGCTGTCTCGATGCGCTGCTTCCATCCCACTGAAGCATAGTTCACCTCACCGTAAACGGAGCAAATCATGCTGAAATATTTCTCACACACATAGCGCATAGACAGACCTGCTGTCATGCCGCCGTGCATTCTCTGTGGCACACTGGGACTAAACCCTACATTGGAGAGCACATAGCCTGCATTGGCTCCTATCGAAAAGGTGTTGCGGTGCTCTCCTACCTGAGCTTGGGCTGCCGTCAAAAGGATATGCAAGAGTATGACGACAAGCAACTGTCGGCGACTGAGAAGACACGGCTTGCAAGGTGCGAGATGAAGTGGAAGGCTCATTTCGTAACAGCTTAGCATCAGTAGGTTATCGACTCAAGGGTCTGGTCAGACTTGAAATGCACCAGCTGGAAGTTGACATTCTTGTATCCTCCCTGGCCAAGTCGCACAAAGTTCAGCCTTGTTTGCAGAGGCTTGTAGTTCACCTGAGCCGCAGCAGCACTGAAAGTGGCGGGGTTCTTGCTCATTCCGCGTATGAAGAACATGGCATGGTCGTAGCCTGTCAGTGCGAAACGGGGCAGCGCACCGCTGTTCATCTGCTCGCCATAGGTGTCGAAGTAGAGCTTCTCAAACGCCACAGTTTTGGCAGATGCTGCATTATAATAATAGGTGGTGGGGATATAAACGCTGTATTTGTAGAAGTTGCTCAGGTCATAACGCTGATACATGAACCACTCGTTATAGCCGAACATTGATATTGCCACACCGGGTTGGATGGCTTTCAGCGAGTCGAGCTTGGCAAAAACCTTGTTGAGCTGTGGCGAACGGGCTGTGTTGAGCACCACTATGTTGGGTTTTGTCTTGCTGAAAGCCTTGTCGAAGGCTGCCACAGGAGTGTTGAGGTTGGTGAGATTATAGTCGCGCTTGGCTATGTCGAGCTGCTTGCGCAGACCAGTTGTGAACACGCCTTTGCCCGAACCGGGGTCATTGCAGTCGATAAATACAGGGTGATGTCCGGGGAAACGCTCCATGAACGCAGCTATGGACTTGGCCGTAACCTCCTCAGGCGACTGATAAACCTGATAGATGTTGGGGCAAGAAGCCACATCATTGCCGGAAATCGAGAAGGGAATGAGCAGCTTTATGTTGTTGGCCTTGCAGAAATCTGCCAACGGACGCACCATGTTCGAGTACAGAGGACCGATAATAAGATTGAGATCAGCCACACCTTTCTCCTGAAGTGTGGTACGGATATCGGCATCGATGGGCACGTTCCAAGCCTTAACTTCTGTGCGTATGCCCTCTTCCGATAACTTATTGAGTGCCATCAGTATTCCGCGATAGTATTCAACCATTCGCTTACCGTCGCCATTCTCATTGTGGAGAGGCAGCATCACCCCGACCCTAACTGTTCCGTCAGCTTTCTGAGTGGTGGTTGCTGAGCTCTGAGCTTGCACCGCAGGCTTTACCGTTTGCGGCTGCTGGCTGCCGGCAGGTGGCGTTTGCTTTGGCTGTACTTGCTGAAGGCTACTTGCCGGAATATCGTCCTTCTTGGCAAAAGGCACAAATACCCAGTCGCCTTTCTTGAGTTCGTAACCTGGTGTCTTCATCTCGGGATTGGCATCGATAAGGTCTTGAATACTGATGGCATAGCTCTTAGCCAATCCGAAGAGTGTTTCACCCTTCTTAACCTTGTGAATATCGCGCCACTGAGTGGTCTGACCTGTGGCAAAAACTGAGAACATTAGAGCCAGCGTGAGTGCTGAAGCCCTGAATTTACTTATTAGCATAATCTGTTTTGCAAATAATAATACACAGCAAAATTACAAAAATTATGTGGTTAAATAAATTTTATTGATTTATTTTTGGATAAAATCGCAAACCTTATTGTAAATAAAGGCAGTTCGGAGGATTGAGAAAAAATTAGGGTTACGAACTGGCAACGGTTCTCATTTCCTCATTCTGCCATGATTTGCATATCAAAGAACACCCCGACACTGAGCCACCAGCCCGTTTCAATGGCTTGTTGTCGGGAACAAATGTACTAAAAAATCCCATGGGGCGTATGCCGCCCACGGGATTTTATGGTTATTTAATAGAAAATACTTAGAGCCGGGCATGTTAATTGTATAATTCTGGGTCGCCCTGCGAACGGTCAACAAATTCCTCATCGTATTCCTCCCCTGGTATCAGGTCATCGAAATCAGGGTCGTCGTAAGGGTCTCGGTCATCGTCATCTGTTTCAATGATAATTCCTCCTTTTCCCTTTTTGGTGCTGACAGATTTTCTTATACTGTCATTATGTAGCCTAATAGAGTCAAGCCCCCGCAAGATTGCCTCTCGGCGCTCATTATCCCAACGGCGAAATTCTTCTTTTTGTTTTCGCTCTTGCAGGGCATAGTAGGCTGTGCAACCAAATAGACAACCCATAACAAGGGCGGTTACCCATAAGCCTCTCCAAAACTCTTTGCTTAGTTTTTTCATTGTGCTCCTACTTAATGGCGATGATACTTCTTCAGAGTTTCCAGTATGAGGATATTGGCCTGCTCCTCGGCAGCCTCATTAGGCTTGAACTCTGACATATGAATAGAATTGTTCTGTCGCTTTATATATTCCCATACATCGGGATATTCCTTTAGGTTGAATGGAGCTTGAGTTATCTCAAGAAGTTTCTTTCTGATGATTTCGTTTTCAACAGTAGCGGAGACAAGTTTTGCAAACTCTATCGGTGGCATTTTCCCATAGTCGAAAATCCATTTTCGCGAAAGGTTATGCCTAATCGTAAAGCTCTCTGTAAAGTTCTTGCTTCTTTTGAGTGAATCTGCATAGTCGCGGATGAAATAGCCGCCACTGCCGAATACCACACCTGCTACGGCTGCAATTACTCCTCCCTTTATTCCTGCCCCATCTTTGCTGTCATTTGACATGAAGCCAATCAGGACTCAAAAGCCGCGATTGCAGCGACAATGTAAAATATGAACCCAACAAAGTTCAATAGTCCAATAACAAATCCCATATTAATGTCCTCCGCTAATTATCCAATATAAGAAAATAATGAAAGCATCTATTATCAAGAACCAAAGACAAAACTTTCCACATCCATCTCCATTCTCCACCTTATAGACACGACCACTAACGTGTTGAGGGGTAATGCTTCCAATGTAGTCTACCGTCTTTGAAATATTCCGTGATGTCTTAGACTCCTTTAGTTTTGACTGGAGTTCAGCCATTCTATACTTGCAGATTTTGTATTCCAAGTAAAGTGTACTGCAATTATAGTTATCACTATCGAAGTACTTTCGAATGAGGATTTGCTCATATTGCTGTCTTTTGTAGTTTTCAACAACAGAGTCACCACCAAAAGTGTATCCACTTCTTTTTTCTTTTTCGCTCGGATTTTGCTTGAAATAAGTATCTAGAACTTCGAATCTGGATTTTACGCTTTCAAGCTCTTTGGCAAATTGTTCTTGTTCTGCTTCGTATGACATATATGTAGTATTAAAAAATGAAACGGCGCGGTACTGATTCCGCATCGGTTCTAGAGGCATCGCCAAACGCCGTTCTCCCAGATACAAGTTTCAGCACGCGCCTACTGCGCGAGCATCAACTCTTTTCTTCTTGGGAGATATTTTGGCGAAATTTCTAGAACCAGAATCAAAAAGTCAACGCTTCCTTATGTTGTTTCTATGTTATTTTCTATCCACTCATTACTATTAAATACTAAATTTTACAAACCTACGAAATCCAATTCGTTCCGCTTGATAACAAGCGGATAACGCTCGGGATGGCGAAGGCTGTCGATTTCGAGGTCAACGTCAAGGTCGGGCCACTCAATAGCTTCCGGACCACTCATCTGCACATTCAATACGCTGCGAATGGGTGCGTCCTGCATCCACGGGATACGGTTGTAAGACAGAAAATAGTCGTGCCCCAGCACTGAGAGCATGATACCCTGCGCATTAATCATCAATACGCTTGCCGATGTGCTGGCGGAATTGTTCTTTGAAGTTGTCTGCATATTTCTCTACAATTTTCTTTATTTCATTTAACTTGTGCTCGGGAACACCTAAATTTCTTGCCAGTTCCACCTGTGGCTCCAACCAGAACTTTGCCTCATGCCCTCCACAGAGCACATGGATGTGCATCCTTTCCTCCTCGTTGGAGTATATCTTGAACGTATATTGGTTCTCGCGTCGGAATACTGGGCTCATAGTCACTTGTTATTTGTGTGCAATTTTACAAAAAGTTTCTCAAATAATCGGCATTTCAAAAGAAAAACATTAATACCTCTACTGCTTTCACCATATAAACGTCTGAGCCCTCTCAGCTGTTCTTTAACATACTTCTGCACACAGCTTTAAAGCGGCTAACAACGTTAATCTTCCAAAATCATTTTCGTTATTCAGCTTTATTGAGTAATTTTGCGGAAATATATAATATGGAAACTCTCTTCAAGCATTTCTTACTCATTGTTTCTGCCTTTTGTTTTGCAGGAACCGTAGCCGGACAGAACCCAACGATTGACCCGGTGGCCGTTTTCACCAACAGCGAAAGCGAACAAACGGAGCTGCGCCCCGGCGAAAGCTATTCGGGTTCAGCGCCCCTCACGGTGGAGTTCAGTGCCAATCCACAGGATGCCGACGGGTGGACAGCCACCTATGAGTGGCGTTTCTACACAGAAGGCAACACCCAGCAGCCGTATCTGATACGCTACGAAGAGAACACTGACTACACTTTCACGTCAGCCGGAACGCATCTCGTGGCGTGTTATGCCGTGTTCAAGCGCGGCGACGAGCGCATTGAGTACACCGAAGAGTACTGGACAACCGAGGCGCAGCCCATACAGATAAGCATCAGCGAGAGCAATCTGGAGATGCCCAATGCCTTTGCGCCCAACGGCGACCCACGAAGCTCAATATACAAAGCAAAGAAGAACTACAAGTCTATAGTGGAATTTCATGCCATAATAGTCAACCGCTGGGGACAGAAACTCTATGAATGGGACGATCCGGCAGGCGGCTGGGACGGCACTTTCCACGGAAACCCGGTGGCAGAAGGCACTTATTTTGTGATTGTCAATGCCAAGGGTGCCGACGGAAAGGTGTTCAAGATCCGCAAAGACGTGAACTTGCTACGAGGCTACAGGGAGCCGGCAAGCACTACAAACCCATAGCCATCCCACATTATATTGTATGAAAGAGAACGAAAAGATAAATGTGTGGGGTGCACGGGTCCACAACCTCAAGAACATAGACGTGACAATCCCCCGCAACTCGCTGACCGTCATAACCGGTTTGTCAGGTTCGGGCAAATCGTCGCTGGCTTTCGACACCATTTTTGCCGAAGGACAACGCCGCTATATCGAAACTTTCTCGGCATACGCGCGCAATTTTCTGGGCGGAATGGAGCGTCCCGACGTTGACAAGATCACCGGATTGTCGCCCGTGATAAGCATAGAACAGAAGACCACCAACAAGAATCCACGCTCCACCGTGGGCACCACCACCGAGATATACGACTACCTGCGACTGCTCTATGCACGTGCGGCAACGGCCTATAGCTACATGACCGGCGAGAAGATGGTACGCTACACCGAGGAAAAGGTGGTGGAGATGATACTGAGCAACTATCAGTCCAAGGCGGTCTACATACTTGCGCCACTGGTACGCAACCGCAAAGGACACTACCGCGAGCTGTTCGAGTCGATGCGAAAGAAGGGCTACCTCACCATAAGAGTAGACTCCGAGCTGATGGAAATAACGCGCGGCATGAAGGTAGACCGCTACAAGAACCACAACATTGAGGTGGTGATAGACAAGCTGGTGGTGCCGCGCGCCTCGGAACAGACAGCTCAGGCCGGAGCTTCTGCCGAAAGCCCCACCCACGAGCGGCTGCGCAAGAGCGTGGCTACGGCCATGCGGCAGGGCGACGGACTGATAATGATACTCGACAAGGCTACCGGCGAGGCGAAGTACTATTCAAAACGCCTGATGTGCCCCACCTCGGGCATCTCATACAAGAACCCCGCGCCAAACATATTCTCGTTCAACTCGCCCGAAGGTGCTTGTCCGCAGTGCAAGGGTTTGGGCGCGGTGAACGAGATAGACCTCAAGAAAGTCATCCCCGACGACAAGCTGAGCATACGCGACGGTGGCATCGCACCGCTCGGAAAATACAAGAACCAGATGATATTCTGGCAGATAGAGGCCATACTCCAGCAAGCCGACTGCACCCTGAAAACACCCATTGCCGACATTCCCGACGACACGCTGAACACCATTCTCTACGGTTCGCTTGAGAAGATACGCATAGCCAAGGAGCTTGTCCACACCTCGAGCGACTACTTTGTGGGCTTCGACGGTGTGATAAAGTATCTTCGCGGCGTGATGGAGAACGACGACAGCGCGAGCGGCCAGCGATGGGCAGAACAGTTCATGGCCATGGTTGAGTGTCCGCACTGCAAGGGACAGCGACTCAACCGCGAAGCCCTCTCCTACCGCATCTGGGACCACAACATTGCACAAGTTGCACAGATGGACATCGACGAGCTGCGTGCATGGCTCGACGAGGTGCAAAACCACATGGACCACAAGCAGCAGCAGATTGCCGAGGAGATACTCAAGGAACTGCGCAAACGCGTGGACTTCCTCTTAGACGTGGGGCTCAACTACCTGTCGCTCAACCGTCAGTCGGCCAGTTTGTCGGGCGGCGAGAGCCAGCGCATACGTCTGGCAACACAGATAGGCTCGCAGCTGGTGAACGTGCTCTACATTCTCGACGAGCCGTCGATAGGTCTTCATCAGCGCGACAACGAACGGCTGATAGGCTCGCTGCGCCAGCTGCGCGACCTTGGCAACACGGTCATCGTCGTGGAGCACGACAAGGACATGATGCTTGCTGCCGACTACATAGTCGACATAGGCCCGCGTGCAGGCCGCAAAGGTGGCGAAGTGGTGTTCCAAGGCACTCCGAAGGAAATGCTTGCAAGCCACACACTTACAGCCGACTACTTAAACGGAAAGATGAACATAGCCCTACCCGACCAGAGACGCACCGGCAACGGTCACAAGCTCATCATACGGGGCGCGTCGGGCAACAACCTGAAGAATGTTGACGCCGCTTTCCCGTTGGGAACGCTAACCGTAGTGACGGGCGTCAGCGGCTCGGGAAAGTCTACTCTCATCAACGAGACACTGCAGCCAATACTGTCTCACCACTTCTATCGCTCGCTGCGCAAGCCCATGAAGTATGACAGTGTGGAGGGATTGGAGTATATTGACAAGGTTGTAAACGTGGATCAGAGCCCCATCGGGCGCACTCCGCGCTCTAATCCAGCCACCTACACCGGCGTGTTTTCCGACATACGGAGTCTTTTTGTGAACCTTCCTGAAGCCAAGATACGCGGCTACAAGCCGGGGCGCTTCTCGTTCAACGTGAAAGGCGGACGGTGTGAGGTGTGCGGAGGAAACGGCTACAAGACCATCGAGATGAACTTTCTGCCCGACGTGATGGTGCCATGCGAAGCCTGCCACGGCAAGCGATACAACCGCGAGACACTGGAAGTGCGCTACAAAGGCAAGTCGATAGCCGACGTTTTGGACATGACGATAAACCAAGCCGTTGAGTTCTTCGAGGCTGTGCCCAACATCATGCAGAAGATAAAGACCCTGCAAGACGTGGGACTGGGCTACATAAAGCTCGGACAGTCGTCGACAACACTGTCGGGAGGCGAGAGCCAACGAGTGAAGCTGGCTACCGAGCTGGCTAAACGCGACACGGGAAAGACCATCTACATTCTCGACGAACCGACAACGGGCCTGCACTTCGAGGACATACGCATACTGATGGACGTGCTGCAAAGGCTCGTCGACCGCGGCAACACGGTGATAATAATCGAACACAACCTCGACGTTATCAAGTTGGCCGACTACATAATAGACATGGGGCCGGAAGGCGGACGCAAAGGCGGGACAATCTTGTCGACAGGAACACCGGAAGAGATAGCCCAAAGCGACAAAGGACACACGCCAAGGTTCCTGAAAGCTGAACTGCAGAGCTGCAAGCACTAACCAATATGAGTCATATTGCTCGGTAATATGAGTCATATTGGTCAGTAATATGGGCCATATTGGTCGGTAATATGGGCCATATTGGTCGGTAATATGGGCCATATTGGTGGATGACAATATGCAAAGGAGAGCAAGACCACAAAGCAAGCTACTGACAGCATTGCGGCAGCAAACATGAACAAGAATGTTTATGCAGCCTTGCACAAACTTTGGCAAGGCAAAAGATTTCAGCGACGAGCAGGCATAAAAAAAAGCGGAACCTCTGCGCCATGACTCTTGGAGAGTCGTCGAAGAGGTTCCACTGTTACGGTATTACTGAACACTGGCAGTCAGCCAGTCGAAGATGCAGCTGCACACTCCGAAGAGCAGTATGCCAGCAGTGCAGATGGCAAGTGCCAGACGGGTGTTGTTGTCGCTGCGGAAGGTTGGCAGCGGATTGTCGCTCTTCTTGATATACATGGCCTTCACAATGAGCAGATAGTAGTAAAGACTGACTACGGTATTGATCAAAGCAATGAACACGATGGCGTAAGCCCAGGCAGAGCCAGCCTTTGCAGCAGCCATGAACACGAAGAACTTGGAGAACATTCCGGCAAAAGGAGGTATGCCTCCGAGCGAGAACAGGGCAAGTGTCATCAGCAACGACAGTTTGGGGTTGGTACTATAGAAGCCGTCGTAGTCGGAAATGTCGGTCTTGCCGTTGTTGTTGCGCTCTACAACCGCAATGATTGAGAACACACTCATGTTTGCTACGATATAAATCAGCACATAATAGAGCAGCGACGAGGCACTGAGAGCCCAGTCGGTGCCAACCGCAGCGAGCATGATGTATCCGGCCTGAGATATAGAACTGAAAGCCATGAAGCGCTTGAGCTCACTCTGACGGATAGCAAACAGGTTGGCTATGGTTATCGAAAGCACTATGACAATGTAGAGCAGGTAATTCCACTCTTCACGCATCGCTCCGAACACATGGAACAGGATGATGAGCAAAGTGTAGGCGGCTGCTCCCTTCGAGATAACGCTGAGGTAGCCGGTGACACTGGTAGGAGCGCCCTGATAGGTGTCGGCAGTCCAGAAGTGGAACGGTACGAGCG
>Ga0256407_10011315_pt1 | contig 12378 bp, 6 predicted proteins | sample RumenRJG_04DNA_FD_193489 | JGI IMG/M metagenome (GOLD analysis project Ga0256407, IMG submission 193489) | Bovine rumen microbial communities from Lethbridge, Alberta, Canada - RJG_04 | ecosystem: Host-associated > Mammals > Digestive system > Stomach > Rumen | place: Canada: Alberta | collected... | reverse complement strand
CATAGTAAAATTAAATATAAATTTGAAAATGATAATTATAAAAATATTTCTTTTTCTCCTTCAATAAATTCATCTGGTTTAAATCAAAAATCAAAATTATTATTTAGTGAAAAAGAAATGATTATTTCACCAAATAAAGATATAAAATTTAAAAAAAGGAATTCATATATTCTTTTAAAAAATATAAGTTTTAGTCCTAATAAAAAAACTAAAGATAAAAAAGGATATTTTTATAATAAAAGGAAAATAATAAATAATAATGACAATAATATTAATAATAGTGATAAAATTGATAATTATGATAAAGAAAATTTATTAAAAAAAATATTTTTGTTATTAGATCCTGAAAATAAAGGTTATGCTGATTTAAAATCTTCAAATACACAAAAAATTCCTATTCAAGTTATTATTATTTTATCTCCAATATTTAATAATTCAAAAAATAAAAATAAAATACCAATGAATGAATTTATTAGTAATGGAAATGTTTTATTAAATAAACTCCCATTTGAAGATAAAAGAACTCTTTTTGAATTTTCTTCAAAAATATAAAAACTATTATATATCAATTATTTATTTTTTTCATTATTAAATATAAAAAAATAATTTTTTAACAAACATTAAAAAAATATAAAAAAATAATATAAAAATATAAATTAATAAATTTATTTATTTTTATATAGAACAAATTAATTAAATAAAAATGTAAGAAAAAATTATATATTACTAAAAGAAAAAATTTATATTTTTAATATGAATATTTAATTTACATTAAAAAACCAAAGGAATAGTTTCCTTAAAGAATGCAGTATTAAAAAGTATTGCACCATCTTTAACTAAATATTCTTTTTTTTTCATATAAACTTCAATTCCAAAAGTCATAATAGTAATTACAATAATTTCAAATAAGAAAAAAACAATATTTAACAAAACAGTTAAAGAATGTAAATTATTTCTAATAGAACTATAATCCTCATTAAAAGAGAGATAAAATTGATGTTGAATTTGACTAAAAACAAATTCAATATTTTCTTGAACTCTATTAAATATTTCACTCATAATATATTTTTTAATATCAGCCTTTGAAATATTTCCTTCACTTTCTTCTAAAATATTTTCATAATCACCAATAATTTGATTAAATTTCTGAGCAATTAATTCATAACCTAAAATAATTCCTTCTAAACAATAACCATTATCTCTTATTAAATAACTTTGACATAATTTATAATCAACACATAAATATTCTTTATCTATTTTAGAATTATTCATTATTAAATTTACTTGTTCCCAAAAATATTTTACTTTAGTAAATATATTAAATTCACCACTTGATGTAATTTCACTAATTGAACTTTCATAATTTGTAATATTAATATTATAATTTAATAAATCATCTGGAATTGCACTTTGAGTTAAAATTAATTTTCTAACTGATGTTATTGTTAAAGGTAATGTTGAAAAATAAGTTGCAAATGAACTAAATGAATTCATTAGAATTTTACTTCTATTATTAAATGTAATTGTATTTTTTAAATGAAGAAAGAAAATTATTAATGAACTAATAAAAAATATGGAAACTACAATATTCATAAAATGAGATATTGTAATTTGTTGTTGATTTAATAATTTTAATAATTTATTATTTGAAATTGCAGCATCTTTATTTGTCATTGCTTTTTTTCCTTCTTTAATTTTAATGTGATTATTATCTCCTTTTTTATTATTTAATAAAGCTAAATTTGATTTATTAATTAAACCAGATTGATTTGTTGAACTATCTAAATTTGTTCTTGTATTAACTGAAGTAATTTGAGATGAACTTAATTGAATATTATTATTTGAATTTATTAAATTTGACATATTTCCATTTAATGGAACACCATTTTCATCTAATTTTATTGATTGTTGAGGAATTACTCCTTTTAAAAAGTTTTCTCTAAAGTTTTGATATGCTAATTTATTTTCCATTGTGAAATTATGTACTAAAATTATAAAAAGACGAATTTTTTGTCTCATATAAAAATTTTCTGGTCGATTTTTAAAGGTTCCTTTTTCATTTTTTTTATTATCTAAAAACATTGATATTATTAATCTAAATAATCTTTTGTTAAATTTAGTAAAAAGGAAAAATGCAATAAGGAAAAAAGATAAATTTGCTATTAACCATAATATTTCTAATAAAATAACTAATCTTTGAGATAAACTTAAAAAATCAGAATAATAATTGGTAACTTCAATATAAAATGCTTCAATTATGGTTAAGATAGGATCACTAAAATTATTAACAGCAAAAAATAAAACTTTAATAAAAGAAGATAAAACTTCTTGTTTCATATTATTTCTATATTCATTAAAAAAATAAGCATCAATATCATAAAAAATATTATCTCTATTATCAAGTTTAATAGCATCATTAGTTAAATAAATAGAATAATATAATTCTTTAAAAATTTGTGAATCATAAGTTGAATTTTCCCAAGTTTTAGTGATTTTCATAAAATTACCATAAATTCTACTCATACAATTTTTTCCTATTTTCTTATCATATTTAATCATTTCTAAATAAAAATCACTAATAGAATTTTGTAAATTAGAAATAGTCATTTTTAAATATTCAAACATTTGATCATCTGTAATATCCATTTGAGAATAATTTCCAAATTGATACATTTCAGTAAGTAAAGCAGATTGAAAATAAATAATTTTATCTTTTATCCTTGAAACATTATATAAAAATAAACCAACAACACTCATTCTACTCATTCTAATTAATTGATAAATAACATTAACAGCTGATAAAGCAAAACAAATAAACATTAATAATAAATTTAAATTTTCTAATTTGAATAATTTATTCAAAGTTGATATTTTATTTTCTTTTTTAGGTTTAATTGTCTTCGTTCTTTTATCCATCATAACATTCTTTTCTTTTTTTTTTTGTGGATTTACACTTCCGACTGAAGAAGCTATTGAAGTTTGAGTTAATAAATGTCTTGAATTTGTACTTAATTTACTTTGAAACATTTGATTAGGAATATTTTTTTTATATGAACTCATATGAGTATTATGATTAGTATTTTTCATATCATTATTATGATCAACATCTTCTTTATAACCATCTTCATTATTCATAATATCTCTAAATCGAAATAAATAAATTGGTATATCATAAATTTTTTTAATAGCTCCTTTAAATAAAATTTGTAAAGTTGCATTTGAAGTAGTATTGATTAAATCTTCATTATTTAAAACAATTTCATCATTTATTTCATTTGTTTCAACATGAGAAACATTATTTTTAATTTGAATAATAAAATTAAGTAAATTTCTAATATTTTCATCTTTCTCAGTAGAATCAGTTAATTTATTCAAAGCTTTAATAATATTTTGAATTATTAAAGGTTTACTTCTAACAAAATCCATTGATTCTCTTTTATTTCCGAATAAAACTCTTGTATCACAAATATCAACATTAGAATTACTAATTTCTAAACTTTTCTTATTTGGAATAAATGGTTTTTCATTATCACTTAATTCATTATTTGCATTTAAATGAAATAAATTTTTAGAATATTGTTCAATATCATTAAACTCCATTTCATCTTTAACTTTATCAATAACATCCAAAGTTACTTTAAACTTATTTTGTATTTCTTTAACATTAATATCAAACAAATCAATTAACTCAACATCACATCTCCTTAATAAACCTAAATTAAAAAAATAATTTTCTTCAATTTCTCTACTAATACTTAAACAAGTGAAATTATTATCTAAAATAAAAGACCAAGTTTTATTTTTTTTAATCATAACTTGTAAAATCATCATAAGTGACTTACCAAAATGAGGTAAAGCACCAGCTCTTATTTCACAAGGCATAGAATGTTCATTAGCATCGAAAATATAAGTACTTTTCTGCATAAAATAATGTTGACCAACCATTAAATAATGTAACATTGCTCTAGTGTGACTCTTTCTTAAACTTTTAGGGAAAATATTAGAAAAATCTTCTCCTAATATTGAAGATTGAACAAAACCTAATTGATTACAAAAGTTACTTGAACAATATTTTATTTTTATTCCTTTTGAAAATTTTATTATTAATTGATTCATTGCACTTTCTGATAAAATATATTTATCAACAAATTTATTAAATTTTGTTGACATGTCATTAAAATCTAATCCTTTGAAACTTCCTGTTCCTGATGATATATTATCAAATGTTTTTAATATTTCTGGAGGGATTTTTGAATAGAACATTGAATAGAATAAAAAGGTTAAATAATAAAATTCAGTTCCTTTTTTTTCACTTGAGTATTTTATTAAATTTTTTTTTATTCTCTTTGATACTTTACTCATTTCGGTTAATTTTTTTATTGTTTCTAATATTATTTCTCTTTTTAAAAATATGGAATCTATTGATAATATTTCATTTGTATCTGGATCTGTTACGAATTTTAAAGAGTTTTCAAAACTCATTTTTGTTCCTATTAAATTATCAAATGTTGTACAATAATTTACTATATTTCTATTAAATTCCATTCTTTCAAAAATATTATCAAATATTTTATAAAATTTAGTAGCTGATGTTGAATTACGAAATTTTTTTCCAAACATTTGATGATAAAAATTTATAAAATTAAATAATTCAAATGCTTGTATAAAAGTCATTTTTGTTATATTTTGACTTAGACAACTTTGAAGAAGTGAATATGCTAAAATTAAATTTTCTTTTACATGAAAAAAATATTCTGATAAAAATAAAGTATAAGGAATATGAATATAAGAATTACCATTTGCAAAACAAGTTTCCATTAAAAAACCAAAACCTCTTACTAATTGATTTGTAAATTCATCATTTTTTTCAATTCCACAAATTGGAATTGGTTGAATTTCTTTACATTTACATTGTTCATTATTACATTTTTTTTGATGCATTATTATAACATTTATTACTTCATTTGCATTACTTGTTCCAGTTTTAATTTCAATTAATGCATCTAGTAAATAATTAAAACATTCTAATACTTGAATTAATTTACTTTCATCTAATGTATCAAATAAATATGTTTTTGATAAATTTAACATAAATTGAGATCTTATGTATATTAAACAATATAATGTTGATGCTGTAAGGAATAATTTAAAAAAAAGGAAAATATATGTTTCTGATACAGAAAAATGAAAATCTTTCATTGCAGAAATAAATTCAAAAATTATTGAAACTAAATTAAAATTATTTAAAAATCTCATTAAAAAAAAGAAAAAATTATTTTCTTCATATGTTCTAACATTTGTGATTACATCAATTAAAAAAATTAAAAAAAGTACCCCATGCATTAAACAATTAAATTTAAATCTTCCATCATCAGATAAGAAAATTTCATAATATTCAATAAGAGATAAATCAGTAAAAAAAACAAAAAAATAAAATCTATATAAATGAGTCATTCTAAGAGTTGGGACTTGAGTTCTAAAAGAAGAATTAATAATAACAAAACTATAAAATGAAAATAAATTCATAATAATTAAAAAACATACATGAATTACTGCAATAATACCAATTAAGATATTATTATAATTTTTATTTGATGTTATTATTGGAATTTTGGCATAATCTTTATAAATTGAACTTGTTGGTAAAGTTAATTTATCTTTTATGAAAAGTAAAAAAGTAAATGAATAAAATTCAACTAAATATTGACAAAAAACTGTATTTATATAAAACATAAATTTAGGATACCAATGTAAAACTATTGTATTTCCTTTCTTTTTTTTTATTATTAAATAATATTTTACAAGAAAATAAAAAAATCCAAATTCAATAAGAAAAGATATTATTGAAATATAATAAAAAGATTGCATTGATAATTGTGGGAGAATATTTATTAATTCTAATTTTCTTAAATAATAACTAAAATAAAAATTATTTTTTGTTTCTTCATTTAATTTCCATGTGAAATGTGATGTTATTATGATTACTGGAATATATTTTGGTACTAATGTTAGAAAAATAAATAATGGTGATTTTGATACTGAAAAACTAAATAATAATAATAATTGTGCAAAAGGAGAAATTTTATGTCTTACTGAAGATAATACATTTTTATTCTTGGTTATCATTTATTATTATTGAAAAAATTTATTTTTAATATAATTATAATAGAATAATAAATATGTGAGTGTATGAAAATATTATATAATTTTAGTATTTTGATATTAATTTTTTAAGTTATTTTTTTTTATTTTTTTATTTAATTATATTTTGTATTCAAAATAATCAAAAGAATGAAACATAAAACTATATTTAGATTTTATACTAAAATTAAATTTATCTTTTATAATTTTTTTAATCTATTAAAATTATATTTAAGTAATAACTAAATTTTATATTTATTAATTTTTATTAAATATTTAAATGAATTTAAATATTTTAAAATTATAAATCATCAAAACTCTCAATAATTTCTTTAAACATTTTAAAATACTTTTCTTCTATATTTTGAAAATATTCTTTTTTTTCTTTCCTAGATAATTCATTAATAATAGGACTACTATTAACAATCCCAAGATAATATTTATATTGCAATTTCTAAAAAAAATTAAAAAAAAATATTTACATTATCAAAAACAAACTTTTCTAATTCTCCCTTATCATAATACCAAGCATTAACATAATTAAAAATAATTTCAAAATATTCATTAACTTTAACATTATATTTCCATTTCTTATTAATAGAATCTTCAAAACCTTGTTGTAAAAATTTCAAATCTTTTAACATAATACTTCTCCCAGTAGTATTACATTTCTTAATATTAGCATAAGAATCTTGTACATTCCCAACAATAAATTTAATAAAACTCTTAATTAAATTTTCTTGTATTTTAATAGGAAATTTTATAATTTGATTCTTAATATTATCATAAACAACATTTAATTGAGTTAACATTTTATTTACATATGATGATGCTTTAAATAATTGAGTTTCTGCTTCTGATTGAGGAGGAGTCCAATTATAATATGATATCATATCACGTAATGGTTTTATTTCTATTACTTCACTTGCTATTTTTAAATAGAAAAAATATTGTATTTGTTCAATTATTTTTTTATATTTTTCTATTTCTTTTATTATGTAATCTCTTTGGAAATCTAAATCTATTTTTTTTGAAAAGTGAGAATAACGTTTTAATACTTTATATAAGGATTTAAGGGTACTTATCCATAAAATTATTTTGCTTATGTTTGATTTTGTATATCTGTTTTTAGTGTCTATTATATTTTTTGCTAATCTTGGAAGATAAATTTCATGATTTAATTTTTCTTTTTTGAAAATTTCTTCTAATTTCTCTTTTGAATGAATTAAAAATACTCTTAAATAATTATATTTTTGTTGATATGATGTCATATCTGATGCATAATCAATTCTTCCTTTTTCTTTTAATTCTTCTAAATTTATATTTGAAATTAATCCATTTAAATATGATCTATCTATAATAAACATATTAATTGATGCGAAAAGGAAATAGTCAAATAAAGTAAAAATTTGAAAAAAAATTTCATAAGTTAATGAATCAAAAAATAAAATATCAGTCAATAAATCAATCAATCCTCTTAACATTCCAATAAAAGAAGAAGTTACAATTAATTCTTTAAATTTTAAAGGTTTTGATAATAAAGTAATATTTTTATTTTCATTAACAATTTCATCTAATTTAAAATGAATTGAATTATTAATACTATTTTTTCTATCAATCTTAACATTACTTAAAAAAACTTTATCAAATATCTTTACAATAGTATCATTATTTACAATTGATTTAACATCATTAATTAAACTTAAAAAATTTTTTAAATATAAAGGAGTTCTTTCTTCAATTTTTTCATAAGTAAACATATTTAAACTCTCATCTAAACTGGTAATTTCCCATATATCACCACTTAATAAAACTCCTATTTTTTTTATATTTTTAACATTATCATATTTTATTATTTCCATTAATAAATTTTTCATTGCTAAAACCATATATTTACTATATTCAACATTAAAAATATGTTTTAATAATTCACCAAAGAGACAATAATAATTTAAAAGCATTAATATATTTTTTTTTGATGAAAATTCTCTTATTATTGAAAATGAATGAGTTACAATTTTAGAAAGTTTTTTTTCTATTATTTCATAGAATTCATTTTTTGAATTTGTTATTGTTTCTCTTAATTTTTTAGCTTCTTCAGTTCTAACTATAGTATAAATAAAAAATTAAATACTTTAAAATTTCTTGATTATTTGCATAAAATAAATATATTTCAGCTAAATTTTTTAATTTTAATATTGTTTGTTTTATTCCATCTGTAAAGTTATATTCATTAAATTGTAATTTTGCAATATCTTTAATTTTTCTTAAGTTATCAATATCAAAACTATCTTTATTTTCACAATTGAAATAAAAAGTATCAAATAAAATTTTTTTTATTCTAAATTTAAAACTTTCTTTCAATTTTTTCATGAAATTATCTATATTTTTTAATTGATTATCCTTAACTGCAATTATTTGTAAACTGTATATTTCATAAAAATTTTCTTTTCTTTCCAAAAATATTGTTGTAAAATCTAATTCGAATGTTTTTAAAAATTCATTGTTTTTTTCAATTAAATATTTTTGCATAAAATGAAATATTTCACATTTTAATTTATCATGATAAATTTTTTCTATTTCTTGTTGAAGATTTATATTTTTCATATAATCATTATATTTTAATTTCTCAGTATTATTAAATTCATTGATTTTTTCATAATTATTTTTTATATATTCTTTTACAAAATATAACATCTTTTTTAAATTATCTTGTTTTCTTTTTTTTAATATAACTTTTGCAGTTACTAACATTCCTTTTTTTTTAATAAAATTTAATACAATTCTTTTTTTTGTTATTTCATCTTGAGAATCAAAAACACTATTTTTTAAACCTTCAACATCTCCAATTCCTCTAATAATATCATTAAATTTTCTTTTAATTACAAAATCAGTATAATAATTTAATACTTTTTTAATCAATTCTAAATTTTCTCTTTTTTCTATTATTTCCATAAATGCATCTTCAGTAGATGATATATCATTAAAAAAATTAATTTCTTTTGAGAATAAGGAAATATCATATTTTTCATTTTGATATTTGGGATCAATAATATCTAAAGGATTCTAAATAAAAATAATATTAAAAAAAATTTATACTTGAAAATTAATTTGTCTTAATTCAGTTTTAATAATTCTATTTTCATTTATTTCTGAGATTATTGATTCTTTAATTTCAGTATTTTCAAATTTATCAATACTCCTCGGTTGAAAAGATTCAATTTGATTTATAAAATCTGTAAAAGTGTAATTCTCACTTGGTTCACTTTCATTTTCAATTACTAATTCATTTTCTAACATTAATGAAGAATTATCATTTTTATCATCTTGTTTTGTATCTTCTTCAAATTCACTTTTTTTATTTGATTCTAATTTGCTCATTAAAAGAAAAAAATATATTTATATAATATTTATTTATTTTATTTAATTATATTAAATATAAAAATATATAATTTATTAAATATAAAATAATCCCTAATCAATATTCAATAAATGATAAATTTAAAAAAAAATTTTCAAAATCAACAAAAAAACCAAAAATCAAAAAAAAATAAAAAAAATATGAAAAAAAAACCAAATAAATTAAAAAATAAACTAAAAAACTCCTTTCCAAAAATTGTCCTTCTAAAAAAAATAAAAATAGTCCAAATTATCATATATAAAAACAATATAATATTTATATAAAAATAAATTTAAAAGAGCGCAAAAAAAAAAATGGAACAACCATTAACAATACCATCAAAAGATGACTTAGCAGAAAGTCTCCAAAAAAATTTTTTATCCTTCTTAGCAAAGTAAAATAAAACAATATAAAAAAAAATTAGTTTTAAAACAATTCCTCCAAGCGAATATTCAAACATCCCTGTAGAAAAAATGGAAATTGAAAAAGACGAAGTTTTCATATATAAACTCCAAGCAAAAAATTGTCAAATTCATAATAGAACAACTCTCATAGTAAATTTAGATCATTATAAAGATTTCGATACAGAATTATATTATTATACATTAATCCTATCTCAATTTTATCGTTTTGAACCCGCTTTAAATAAATCAGTCACTGATTTTTTTTTAAAAGAAACTGATACAGATTGGGCAAAAGGAAAAAAATTTCGAATAGCTTTTACTAATACTCCAAATAATAAACAAATAAGAGAATTAAGAGTTAATTTATTAGGTCAATTAATTTGTATTCAAGGTACAATTACTAGAAGTTCAGAAACCAAACCTGAATTAATTATAGGATGTTTTGAATGTAAAATGTGTGGTGCTATTGTCTTTGGTGTTCAACAACAATTTAGATATACTGAACCGAAATTGTGTTCAAATAAAAATTGTAATAATCATACTAAATGGAAATTAATTGAAGATTCTAGTCATTTTGTTGATTGGCAGAAATTGAGAGTTCAAGAAAATCCTAAAGATATTCCTACTGGATCTATGCCTAGGAGTATTGATATTATTTTAAGAGATGATTTAGTTGAGACTGTTAAACCAGGAGATAAAGTTAATTTTATTGGGAATATTATTGTTGTTCCTGATATTACTGCTTTAAGTAAACCAGGAGAAAAAGTACAACAACAAGTTAAGAGAGAAGTTGTTAAGAGAGATGAACAAAGAATTGGAGAAGGTGTATCTGGATTAAAAAATTTAGGAATTAAGGATATGTCTTATAAATTAGTTTTTATTGCTAATAATATTGTTTCTAATGAAAAAGATGGGGAAAAAAGTATTAATGAAATTTATGATGAGAAAGGTAATGAAAAGCAAATTGAGTTTACAGATGCTCAAATAGATCATATATTAAAAATGAAAAATGATACATCAATTTATTCTAAATTATCTAAAGCAATTGCTCCTAATGTTTATGGTCAAGAAGAAGTAAAAAAAGGTATTTTGCTTATGTTATGTGGAGGAGTAAATAAACAAACAACTGAAGGAATTAAATTACGTGGTGATATTAATATTTGTTTAGTTGGTGACCCATCAACAGCAAAGAGTCAATTTTTAAAATATGTCTGTGACCTAATTCCACGTTCAGTATACACAAGTGGTAAAGGATCATCAGCAGCTGGTTTAACAGCAGGTGTAGTAAAAGATGCAGAAACAGGTGAATTTTGTATTGAAGTAGGTGCATTAATGTTAGCTGATAATGGTATTTGTTGTATAGATGAATTTGATAAAATGGATTTAAAGGATCAAGTAGCAATACATGAGAGTATGGAACAACAAACAATATCAATTGCAAAGGCAGGTATACAAGCAACATTAAGAACAAGAACTTCAATTTTAGCAGCTGCAAATCCTGTTTTTGGAAGATATGATAAGACTAAACCTTTAAATGTTAATATTGATATTAGTGCTCCTATTATGAGTAGATTTGATTTATTCTTCGTTATTGTTGATGAAAAAGATGAATATAATGATTATGAAATTGCATCATATATAATTAACTTACAAAAATCACATAATGAACCAAATGGAAATCATAATCCATCAACTTTTTCACAAGAGGAAGTTGCTAGATATATAAAATATGCAAGAAATTTTAATCCTAAATTTTCAAAAGAAGCAGCATTAACTGTAAGGGAAGAATATAAAAAATTAAGAGAAAGTGATATTTCCTTCCAAAAAACTTCATATAGAATTACAGTAAGGCAATTGGAAAGTTTAATAAGATTAAGTGAAGCAATAGCAAAAGTTCATTTAAGTGAAGAAATTACACCATTATTCGTAAAGGAAGCATCAAGATTAATTAAAACAAGCATAATTAAAGTTGATCAAAAAGATGTTGATTTAGATTTTGAAAAAGAATATGTTGAAGATAAGAGAAAAAAGGAAAATATGAAAATTTCAGGTGAAGAATTTGAAAAAATGAAAACTGGGATTTTATATATTATTAAACAATTAGAAGATAAAAATATTAAAGTAACTCATAATGCAATTATTGGAAAATATATTGAAGATAAATTTGATGATTTATCAAGTGAAAATGAAGCAGAAAAATTAAGTATTCTTTTAAATGATGTTATGGATAGGTTAATTGATAAAGATGGGATTATTATTAAGAAAGAAGATCCTGATGATAAAAATAGTGTTATTCTTTCTATTAATGTTAATTATGATCAACCCCTTTTTGATTAGGAAATTCATTTAAAAAAAATATGTGATTTTTTATATTAAATTAAATATCATACAATATAAATTTTTTTATTTTTTTTTTTTTTTTTTTTTTTATTT
>Ga0256407_10011314_pt1 | contig 12378 bp, 13 predicted proteins | sample RumenRJG_04DNA_FD_193489 | JGI IMG/M metagenome (GOLD analysis project Ga0256407, IMG submission 193489) | Bovine rumen microbial communities from Lethbridge, Alberta, Canada - RJG_04 | ecosystem: Host-associated > Mammals > Digestive system > Stomach > Rumen | place: Canada: Alberta... | reverse complement strand
TCTTCTTAAGAAATTCTCAATATGCGGAAGCGATGATTACCAATTATTTCACCTTTGTCCATTTAGATGGTGTTCTTAAAAATAGTCAAGGTGATGGCTTAATGGCGTATATCTCGAGAAAAGACTGTGCGAAAGCTCTTGCTTACGCTTTACATAAAGGAAATGAAGAACAATATAAACGTCGAATCTTAAATATCAATGGTAGAGAACTTATGACCATCTCCAAATTCATCGAATATGGTAATCAAGCAACCGGCAATAACGTCAGCTATAAAGAATTGACTGATGAAGAAAATTATCAAATATTCGATGCCATGGGAGTTCCTAGAACGACTGATGGAGTATTCCTTAAAGGAAGCGAAGCTCCATATTCTAGCGATGGAATGGTGACATTCGCCCAAGCGATCAGAGAAGGTAAGATGGCAATCAAAACAAATGATTTCCAAGAATTGACTGGAAGTGAACCAATATCCGTTTTAGAGATGTTTTTACACAATCAAGAATATCAAGTTGGAGATCGTCATTCTCAAGACGAATAATATTTACCAATTAATTTTGAAAATGTGAGTTATTATACTCTGTGATGAGTGCACCAGCCTTAGTTTAGAAATGACAAAAAGTGGTTATGGTCATAGACCTTTCCACTTTTTTTACATGTAATTAGTATTCAAGAGTTTCGAAAATTTTGTATGTCTCAGGCAACATTACTTCAGAATACTTATATTCATCTTCGTGTTCAGCCTTAAGTGGTTCTAAAAAGCTTAATTGAGCAACCTCTTCTTGATATTCATCGCCAGAAGTAAGCATATCGTTAATGAATGTAAAGATTCTATTTACTAAACCTTCTTTATCATTTTCTAAAGCATCTAAAGTAAGTGGGAGAAGAACATTTTCAAATACGTTATGACAACCAGTATCTAAGCCTTCTTGCCATGATGTGTACTCATCAAATGATTCCTTTGCTTCCGGAATAAGCTTTAATAATAATGTGTTGAGTTCCTTGCAATTCATTTCTTTTTACCTCCTTTTTTAGGCTTTGTATTTAATGCTTTTTCAAGCTTTTTCTTTTCAGAGAGAAGAAATTTTCTATCAACGTGTTTAGGATTCTTCTTAAGGATGTTATCGATGGTTTTTATGCCTTCTTTACCTTTTGTAATATGGCTCTTGCCACCAACTTTGACTCCCTCTTTAAGCTCCATTTTGATGGCAGCAGCTGTACTGCCATCCCCTTCTTTTCCGCCAGATCTATAATGCTGTTTAATGAAGTTCTTGGCCTCTTCAGTTTTTACCTTCTTTAACAATTTTAAACCTTTTTTGTTGTTATATGGTCTATTTTGTCTTGTTGTTCCAGGATTAGTTGAATGACTACTAACCGATTTGACTTTATCTCCACTGTTTGAGAAGACAGGATTATTCCCTTTCATCTTTTTTTCTTTCTCTATCAAGTTTATTCTGCTTCATTGTATATGAATCAAACTGATAGATTGGAATATTTGTAAATAATTCTGGTGGAAATAAATATTCTGAAACAGGGCCGTAGACAATAAATTGTTTACATAATTAATGCCTAGTTAATTATATATTAAGTACAAAAAACACCTCGATCGAAGTGTTAATTATTTGTCAAACAGGGCGCTGAATCCTGAATCGCTGGCGTCCATCTCCGAAGAAATGCGCCGTGGTCGAACAACGACTTTCCACCTTTGACAATTACATTATAACTGAACTTTTACAATTTATTTATCATATCAACAAATAATTCTTTTGAATAATATGATAAATCTTCATTATTAAAGACAAATCGTTCTGCATCTGTTTTCACTTGATTAAAATCAACAGCTTCAAATCTATCTTTAAGCATTACTTTTAATGTATCGAGATCGAATTTATCATTTTCTTTTATTTTTCCACTTTCAATTAATTTATTTTTTAAATAATTTAAATTTGGTTTTACTCTTTTTCTTATATAAAATAAGAAATCATAATAATCTCTACCCTTAACAGTGTTCTTATAATTTCTACAAATAATTGCGTGTAATTTACCTGCAAATAGGCTAGGCTCATCTAAAACAATTATATTAGCAAATTCTGGCATATCTATCCACTTTGATTCCACATTAAATCCAATTGCTGGATTCAAATCAATTTCAAATTTTACTTTAATATTTTCATCTTTATGTAATAATGATGTAATTTCATCATTTATTTTTAAATTAATGAATGTTTGATATGTATTTAATTTGGCAAACGCACTTTCAACAGGAGTTTTTATTTCTTTCTTTTTTATATTAATGTCTAATTCAATTCCGTATGATGAAGCAACATTTTTAATTGATTCAGTATATGGTTCTAATGAGAAAGAATCATTTTTTTCGTTTAATGTAAAATCCAAATCTTCTGAATATCTATTTAATCCATAAAAGATTCTTAAAGCAGTCCCACCATAAAAAGATGCTTTCTTAAAAAAATCAGCTCTACTTAGTCCTATTAATACAATTGATTGTAATATTTCTCTTAATACAGCTTTATTCTCATTTAATGATTTGGGATTATACAAATTGATCATTTCGTTGATTGTTGACATTTTTCAATCTCCTTAATGTATTTATTTAAAGTTAATAATGTATTAGAGTGGTATAAAGCAGATATCTTTTTTATGAATTCAAAATTCAAATTATTAAACATATCTTCATCTATTCTTAAATCTTCAAATAATAATATTTTTAAATCACTAATACTTCTAACTGGATATTTTAAATATAATGTATCGCATAATGCTTTTTCGATGGATGCCATTTTATAATTAACACCATCTTCATTTTTAAAAAATCTAATACCTTCACTAAATGCTTCATTTGGTATACTTCTGTATTCAAATGTTTCAATACCTAATTTATACATTTTATTATTTTTTTTGTTATATACTGCAGATGTATATATTGAAACATATTCTGGTATTAATCCATAATAACTTAATGCATATTCAAAAGAAATGTATGATGGTTCGTAACATACATTAGCAATTACAGGAGCATCAATTTTTAAATTATTTGTATATAATCCTCTTTTGATTCTAACAAGATTACCATTTTTAGTTTCTAAACATATTTTTTGATTTATATTTGAATAATCTTTATACAATACATTCAACGCATTATTATCATATATCATTGTCAAATCACCACCGTTAATATTATTATATAAGATTTTTTGTGGAAAATTAACAAAAAAGGCAAGTATTGTTAATTATTTATCTACTTATGTATTTCTTTGACACTACTTTAACTATTTGATGTACTGTAGGGGCTAATAAAGTAGATATTAATACTTCAAATAAGAAGTTCCAACCAAGCACTCCCATTAAGAAGAAAGTAAATTGATTACTAAATGAAGCACTTCCTTGGATAACCCAAGAGCTAAAGAAGATATAGCAGCCTACAATAAATAAGCCGGTATTAATAATAGGTACTAATAAAGAAGAAACAAATGTACCTAAGAAGCTATGTTTCTTTTGGAATAATTTATAAACCATACCACAGGTGAAACCTGCTAATGATGTTTTAAGTAAACAGACTACTACGGTACCTAAAGGTGAGATAGCTAAAAATAAACCAGTATATGGAGATAATATTGTAATAACTCCATTAACTAAACCTAATATAGCGCCTACCCATGGTCCATATAATAAGGCACCTAAAGCAATAGGAACTAAAGATAAGTTCATATTAACTGGACCAATAGAAATATAGTTAGAGATAATAATCATAACTATTTCTACTGTAGTTAATACAGCGCAGCCAGTAATCTTTTTAACTGCTATTTCTCTATTCTTTGGTTTAATGTTTAAGAACTTATAGAAACTATAAGTGAGGAAGCATGCTACGATGACAATAGCAAAGATATAAATGTAATAATGTTGCATAACGATATTAACTATAAGTAATTAAAAATTATTTATCAAATGTTATTTATTTTATTTCACTAATTCATTAACAAATTCTTTAATTGTTAAATCATATTCTTCTACTTGATTGATTCTTACATGGGAATGTTCACCATGTGGGAAGAACTTAATTCTTTTCTTTTTGCTTCCACATTTTTCATATAAGACTTCACCTAGAGAAGGTAAAGAATAGATATCTTCTTTACTATATATAAATAACATTGGGATATGTAATTTATCGATTTGGTTGATAGGTGAATACTTTTTAGGTGATTTCTTCGCTACTAAAAAGATCATCATCATCACTTGGTGAGTAAATGGGAAGAGTGGCTTATGTCTTTCAATTAAATGGTTCTTAAAGTTCTCTTGGAAGTTAATGTACATACCATCTGCAACAAATCCTTCTACATAGTTTTGAGCGCCTTCTCTAACTAAAGCATTTAACGCTGTAGCGGACCCGATACATATACCATGTATTATGATTTTCTTATTTTTAAGTTCATCATGGGCGTAGTTAATCCAGGCTAAGATATCTTTATATTCTTTAAGTCCAACACAGTTATATCTGCCGTCACTTAGTCCATGACTTCTATTATCGATTGCTAAGATGTTATAACCTAAGGCCCTATAAGGTTCACTAAAATAATAGGAGTATGTACCTGATTCCATTCTTCCAGGAATGATGAGAGCTACTTTATCACTTCCAAAATCGAAATATTCTCCAACAAGATTAAACTTGTCTACTTTAATGGAGACTCTTTTTCTTTTGTCTTCGTATTTATCTCCCCATTCTTTACCAATATCAAACATTCTTTGTTGTTCTTCATTATCCCAGCTTACATTTCTACTCCACTTTTCTTTGTTCTTTCTAACAAGTAAAACAGTGTAGATTACATTAGATATTAATAAAGTAGGAATTAAATAGAATAGTAGGAACGCTCCTAAGATTGATAAACAGATAATTAACGCAATCATAATTAAAACACTCCTATCTTAAGTAAAGTATCCATAGAGTCATCTTCTTTATAATCAATTTCAATATATGGGAATTTATCTTCTAATGTTTTACTTACTTCATCTAGATGATTTTGATACATTTCTTTATTTAATATGACTAGGAACGCACTCTTGTCACTAATGTCTTCTACTTTTTCTAATTTATCTATGATTAAAGAAATAGGATTAAATCCTTCTACTTTATTTACTTTAACGATATTTACTTCTTTAGCTTCATTAACAAAAGAAGAGATGCGTTCTTCAATAGAATTATCAATGATATCCATTACTAAAGAGAAATAGCATTCTACTTCATCATTAGTTTCAATTAAGGTTACTCTATCTTGAATACCTAATTCTTTAATCGCCTCTTTAGTTATCTCACTATTCTTCTTTCCGTTAGTAAATATGACCATACGATTAGAGAGTATTAACTTAAAAGTATCCACTACTTCTTTTGTACATGCTTCATTACTTCTAAAGATAATATCCACTCCATAAGATTCAAATAATTTGTCGTAACAACTAGAAGAAGAAAAAGCAACTATATATAAAGATTTATCGTCATATCTTCTTGAATGAGTTACCACTTCTTTTAAAGGAATAGAGACCACTGCTCCAAAAGATTTTATGTAATTAATTAATTTATTTATATTGACTTCTTCTACAGTAATCTCAAGTAGTGAGTCATATGAAAAAACCTTTATTTTGCTAGAAAATCCCTTTAAAACTTCAGTAAATGTATAAATATCAAAATTAAACAAATCTTTTAACTGAAGGAAAATCGATCCTTCTTTTCCTTTTAAAATAGGTTCACTTTTAACTTTGATATCAATACCTTTTAAAAGGAAATACATACCTTCAATAAACTTATAATATGCATATCCTCCAGCGTCTAATACACCATTCTCTTTCAAGATATCTAACTTTTCGATGGTAGTCGCTTCTTCAGCTAATAATTCATCTAAATAGACCTTAAAGAATTCTAGGAATGAATCACTATTAAGTTTATTTATTGTGTTTAAGATACCAGCATGGCTAACACTAAGGATTGTACCTTCTTTAGGATCAATTGTAGCGTTATATGCTTTCTTATATCCTTCAAGTAAAGCGTTGGATAAATCTTTAACACTAATCTCACTATTAGTAATAGAAAACGAGATGCCTTTAGCCATTTGAGAAAAGATAACTCCTGAGTTACCTCTAGCTCCTAAAAGCATATTCTTAGATAAGTTAGATAAATAATTACCTACATGTATATCTTCTTTTGTATTTTCTAAAGCACTTGTTAGTGTTAACACCATGTTCGTACCAGTGTCATTATCTGAAACCGGGAACACGTTAATGTTATTAATAAAGTCTTCAAAGTTTTTGAGGTTATTAAAACCATTAACAATCATTTTATGTAATTGAAGACCATTAATAGTTTCCATATTAATTATTCTTTTGCCTCTTCGTTAGTTATTTCTTCTTTAGATTTATTTTTCTTACCAAGATATTTAATTGATTTAGGTAAGAAGAAACAAAGAATGAAGGCAATTATACAGCTAGAAGCGGAAATGATACCTATATAGAAAGTGCCTGGCTTATCTCCAATCATTAAAGTCTTTAAAGCGGTTAATAAAGCTCCGCCCCCTAGACCCGCTACGACACCAGAAAATAACCCTTGAACAGCAAAATACATTGCGGAATTAGATACACCTGTTTTCTTTTCTTCATCCGCAGCAAGTTGAGAAGGAATAGAATAAGAAACTGCAAACATTGCGCCAATTGCTAATGAAGTGAATAGGCCTCCTACAATTGATAGAACAAGTTTAAGAGTTCCTTGGGCCAGAAACGATAGACCAAACATGAAGAGCATGGATATTGTAAATATCACTAACGTGTATTGATAAGCGAACTTAAATCCAAACTTATCGATCAGTTTGTTATAGATAATAAATGTTAAAGGAACAGGAGCAAAGCTAGCCGCCATAGTGGCTATCATGCTTATACCTGCTATCGAGAAATATTCATTTATGCCGTTTAAGAATAATTGGAGGCCGAAGGTCATAAATGAATATACAATCATCCAAATAATGAATGATTTATTCTTAAAAGCATACGCAACAGATTTAAAGATATTAACACTTTGATTGGTATCTTCTAACCTTTCTCCTTTAGTGCTCTTTTCTTTGAGCATGAATAAAGGAATTAACATTAATAAAACCGTAGGTAATACGATTAGAGCCACTAGGCGAATGTTAATTCCTTTAAGCATTATAGGGACTAAAGCAAATCCTACAATGAAATAAAAAACATCTGCGACTGACTTAGTATTTGATAAGAATCTACGGTCTTTTTCGTTATCCACTACTTCCGTGAATGTAGCGTAATACGTAACCATAGTTAAAGTATAGAAGATATAAAATAATGCGAGCATTAAGAAGAAATAGACGGTGTTAACCATAGACCCCGCCCAAGCGTTAGGAATAATTAGGAAACAGCAATACGCTATAACCATGAATACTAAACCTATTAATATCGCTGGTCTTCTTCTGCCCCATCTAGTCTTTAATGAATCAGTAAAATGGGCTAAAGGAATATCAATAACGCCATCAATTATCTTAGCAATAACTGTAAATATGCCCCACCAGAAAGCCACTACTAAATCAATACCTAGGAAGGTTTGATTCTTAATTGCTTCAGGAGCAAAGCCAGAAGCAATTAAAGCACTACAAAGGTAGGATCCAACAATTAAACTTAACAAGTTAACGCCAAAAGCACCAAAGCCATAAGCAAGGAGCTTAGGCCTACTTTTAATAACTTGCATGTTATTTTAGTGCCTCCACGATTTGTTTGAAGGCTTCAGTTTCTTCTTTTAATCCTTCTGAGATAGGCTTTCCGTAATAATATGCCGCCATCAGGCCTGGGCCAATATTAATACCATCGTTAGGATAAACCTCAAAGATATGAACTTCTTTTGGATTGAATCTATCGATAATCATTTGTTTAAAAGCTTCAGCTTGAGGAAAACGGTTACTAGTGGAAACAACAATAATTTGGTCACTAGGATTCTCAATATGCTTAGCCATATATTCTAATAAGATTTTATATGTTTGTTTTTCGCCTTTACCTTTACCTATAACAGTAGTCATGCCGTTATAATCAAATTCACCAACTGGTTTAATACCCACTAATGAGCCAAAGAATGCTTTAGCGTGGGTGATTCTTCCTTTTTTAGCAACGAAAGAAAGATCATCCATCCAACCAGTTTGATGGAATCTATTTTTATTATTTTCAAGCCACTCTACTACTTCTTCAAATGACTTACCTTCTTCTCTCATCTTACTAGCGTAGATAGCCATCAAAGAAACGACCGCGCCAAAGCGCATGCTATCAATAACTTTGATTTTAGCGTCAGGATATTTTTCTAATAATTGTTCTTCTGCTTTTTTAAAGAAGTTATATGCTCCACTTAATACTTTTGAAATAGATAAAACAATCATAGCTTCATCTTTTTTATAGTGTTCCTCAAAGACTTTATAACACTCATCTATATTAGCGGGACTTGTGGTAAATCCATTCACGTTCTTCTTAAGTTCCTTATAGAAGGTGTCTCTTTCAGTTGGTTCCCATTCGTATTTAGATACATGCTCCACTCCATCTGGAGTTTTGTAATGTCCTAACACTATCTCTAAATTGTACTTTTCCTGGTCCTTCTTGGAGATATCACAAGTAGGATCCATCATGATGACAAACTTTTTCATTGTTGAACCTCGTTTTCTTTAATGAATTTAAAGATACCGTTAAGTACCTTTTCTTTATCTACCATAACCGCCAAAGTGTGGGTAGCTTCGACTGCTATTATATCTTTTTTTGCTTTGCAATGGTTATAATTTTTCATCATTTGTTCTAATGGGGAAACAGTGTCTTTTTTACCCATCACAAATAGAGTGGGATTAGAGTTATTTTCTAAAGCTTTATAAATAAGGCATTCTTTCTTTTTAAATCCCACAAATATCCTTGCAAAGATGTTAACAACACTTAGGATAAAATGGATTATGAATTTATTGTCTTTAAGTAGATGCGCAAATAGTTCTTCATATGAGCTATAACAACTATCGAGCAAGATACTATTAACTTTAAGTTTAGGAGAAGCTAATGCTACAGAAGCCGCTCCTAAAGAAACTCCACATAAAGTAATTGAGTCTACATTATATGTTTCTTTCATATAGTTAGTCCAAGAAATTACATCCTTAGATTCATGTACTCCAAAAGAGACAAATTTACCTTCACTCTTGTGATGACTTCTTTCGTGGACGATTAATACGTTATATCCTTTTTTAATAGCTTCTTGACCGATAATAGAAAAAGCCATTAAAGGAAGAGCATTTAACCCATGGAAACAAATTATTAGTTTAGTAGAACCGTTATCAAAATATTCACCTACTAATTTCTTGTTATCAAAAGAAGTAATTGATATTTCTTTATGAGGTAATTTAGAAAGGTTATCCATTTCTTTATACAATGTATCTCTATATGGATCATACAAGGGATTATCCGCTAAAGTTTTATGACAATATGTTTCTTTCTTTCTATGAAAAGCAAGCATAAAGAAATAGAAACAAATAGCAACATGAGGAATAACTATTATTCCTATAACTCCTAAAACAATATATAGAGCTAACATTATTTGTTATTACCCTTAAGTAGGGCCCTCCACTTGTTTCTTACTTCTTCCTCTTGAGCGCAATATTTCTCTCCAAAAGCACATTCATAGACAAAATGTTCGCAGTTATTATGGAGAATGTTATATCCTCCTTCTCCGAGTCTAGCCTTGGCCCTAGAAATAATTTCTTCAGGAGAGAACATCTTTTTCTTTTCTTTAGAACTACATTCCCCTACTTCCACAAAATTAGATTGAGAGAAAGTATCTATTGAAGTAGAAACAACTATGATATTGTCCTTATCTTTATCTCTAATTAAAGGAGAATAACCAAACTGAATTACTTCTTCTTCCGAAATATAGATGCCATAGTGAAATAAATTCGTATTTCCAATTTGAGTACGAATTATATCCCCTCTAGAAGCATCTTTAATTACAAATTTCATAATTTCTTTTCAATATAATCAATTACGTCCTTAATCGTAGGTAAATCACTTACCCCAAGATTATCAAATTCAATACCAAATGATTCCTCAATAGCAATCATTAAATATAGTAAAGATACAGAAGCTAGTCCTACGTCTTCCTGTAAACGTGATTCTTCTTTTAAGTTAGGGATGATAGCTTTTTTACTAGCATCCATCATCACTAACAAGTCACATAATTTATTAAATATTTCACTTCTTAACATTTTTTGTACCTCACAATTTTCATGGCAGGCGTGCGTTCAAAATCTTTATCTCTAATGATGATTTTAGTGGCTCTTTCAAAAGGAGGAAGAGATTGATTTATCTTTTCTAACTCTTTCATTAAATAAGCCATTTTATCCTCTACTTCCACTTTTTGAAGTTCGCTCATACGTGGTACAACCTCTAAAGCAAGGAAATGTTCGCCAGATTCTTTAACATCTTCATAGAGTTGAGAGTCTTGGATTAATGAACATTCATTAAACACTGCTTCCACTTCTTGAGGAGAAACATTTTCTCCGTTAGAAAGAATAATGACTTCTTTACATCTACCCGTTATATATAAGAAGCCATCTTCATCCATCTTCACTAAGTCCCCAGTTTTAAACCAGCCATCTTCAAAAGCTTCTTCGTTCGCTCCAGGAATTCCAATATATCCTTTCATCATATTTTTACCTTTAAGCCAGAGTTCATCGTTAACAATCTTGAACTCTTGATGAGGATAAGGAATACCAACAGAATCAGGTTTTGCAAGGTTTTCTGGGTTTCCTGACACTAAATTAGCAGATTCAGTTAATCCATATCCAGGATATAAATCAATACCGAGCTTATGATATTCTTGGATTAAATATGGGGCTACACGTGCCGCTCCGCAGATAATAGTTTTTAAGGAATCACCTAACATATTTTTGTTAAATGCTTTAGATAAGTTTAGTGCCATCTCCGCAATTGCAGGAACTAAAACTAAGATAGTTGGTTTAAAGATAGCAATATCCTTAAACATATCTTTATTGTTTCTAACGATATAAATAACTGAACCACTATAGAAACATGTCATTAAGTTACGGATTAATCCAAAGACATGGGATAAAGGTAAGATTAATAAATACCTTTGACCAAAAACATGTTTCATTCCATAACATCCGTTTATAGCGCCTTGAAGAACTGCTTCATGACTTAATAAAGCGCCTTTACTTCTTCCAGTAGTGCCACCAGTAAACATAATGATTGCGGAATCTTCTTTTTTAACATTTAAGTTAATAGGAGTAGCTTCACTACCGACCAAAGTAGCACTCAAGAGCTTACAGTTAGGATTAAGGGATTTAATTACATTTAACTTAGAAGCTTGATCTTCTTCATAGCATAATGCTTTAAGATTAAACATCATACTTACTCCATATAAAGATTTTTCATCTAAGTGAGCGGGTAATATTGCGGCGACCGCCCCATAGGTAGTAACTGCTAAATACATCTTTACTAAATCAAATGAATTCTTAGCAAAAACACCTACATGGTCTCCTTGTTTTATGTTGTTGTCTTCTAAGACCTTACGGTATAAACCTACTGCTTCTTCTAATTCCTTATAGGTATAGGTTTTACCGTCGACCAAGGCTTCATTAGTAGCAAATTCCTTAGTTACTTTCTCCCACATTTCTGGGATAGTGTCTAATTCTACTAAACGGTCATATTCTTCTTTAGAATGATACTTTCTAAATCTTTCTTTTGTTTCTAAAAGCATGATGAGTCTCTCCTTTATTTATTTTTATAGTTAAACGCTAATTCTTTCATTTTGTTTTCGATATCGGTTAAGTCTTTAGCGACTCTCTCCATATCTTCCATAGATAATTTATCTCCGCTTGTAATATATTTCTTTAAGTCAATAGGTTCTCCTACTACATGGATGATTCTAGAATACCAGTGGGCTTTAGGTTTCATGTAGATAGGCACTATGTTAACATTAGCCCCGTTAGCCATCATGACACAGCCGGATTTAAATGTTTTAACGGAATTATCTTCTTTATTTACTTTTCCTTCTGGATAGATAGTAACTAATTCACCTTTTGTTAAATGATTAACAATAGTCTTATAAGACTTAATACCAAAGTTATTACGACTTATTAAGATACATTTACCACATGTAACATAGAAGAACTTTTTAAATTTTGTATTACAGAATTCTTCCGCCATAATAGCGTGATGTCTTCTTGAAGGAATAGAAAACATTAAGTGTAATGGATCATATATAGAAATATGATTAGATACTACTAATACTCCTCCTTTAAATATTCCTTTCTCTTTCTTACCTAAATATAGTCTTTTAGGTC
>Ga0256407_10011312_pt1 | contig 12381 bp, 8 predicted proteins | sample RumenRJG_04DNA_FD_193489 | JGI IMG/M metagenome (GOLD analysis project Ga0256407, IMG submission 193489) | Bovine rumen microbial communities from Lethbridge, Alberta, Canada - RJG_04 | ecosystem: Host-associated > Mammals > Digestive system > Stomach > Rumen | place: Canada: Alberta | collected... | reverse complement strand
CCATTTTTTATGATCAGAATATTTAACCCGGATAAGATTAAATCCAATGGAATATTTTCAAATCCTGAAGTATTTGATGTTGATGAAAATGATGTAGATGAATTTGACAAGAACTTTGAATTTAAAGAAAAAAAGGTAATTGAAGGACAATTAGATTTGTGAGTGTGTAAAAATGAAATATCTGATTATTAATGGTTCACCGAGAAAACAAAATACATACAATGCAATAGAAATGGTTAAAAATAACATTGATGGAGAATTTGAAGAAATTAATTTACTAAATGAAGAAATTCCAATGTGTATCGGATGCCAGAACTGCATTATGAAAGGAGAAGAGAAATGCCCACATTTTGATAAAATCAATCCAATTATCCAAAAAATAAACGAATGCGACGGACTGATTATCAGCTCCCCTGTTTATGCAATGAATGTGACTGCATTATTGAAAAATTTATTTGATCACACGGCATATCTATATCACAGACCAAGATTTTTCACAAAAAAAGCACTGATTGTAGTTACATCAGCAGGAGCCGGACAAAAAGATGTGGCTAAATACATCGATGAGACATTAAGGCATTGGGGTTTTAATAAAACATATATTATAGCACAAGCCATTGGAGATGGAAACTTCAATGAATCAAAAATCAGCAAAACCTCAGAACAATTCTTTAAGGATGTAACAACTAAAAAACTCCATTCTCCAAAATTAAATGATATCATATTTTTTGATGTATGGAAAGCAATGGCAAAATCACAAAATTCAATTGAAAAGGACAAAGAGTATTGGAATGAAACCGAATTAATCAATTATGATTTTGCACCGGAAATAAAATTAGGAATATTTAAAAAGATATTTTCAAAATTGACATTTTTCATGATGCAAATGGTGATAAAATAAATAGTTATTTATTAATAAAAAACCAAATTTAAACTTAATTAAGATTATAAGGAATTATTAAAATGTCAGATAAAAAAAGATTATTTGGAACTTTTGGTGTTAGAAGGACTGCAAATGATGTATTAACTCCAGAATTTGCTGCAAGACTTGCTGCCTGTTATGGAACTCAAATTCAAGGTACCGTTGCAGTTGGTGGAGACACAAGAACTTCTAGCCCAATGTTAATGGAAGCTGTAAAGGCTGGGCTTTTATCATCAGGCTGTGATGTTGTGGATTTAGGAATCCTGCCAACACCTGGTGTTCAATATGCTGTTCGTAAATATTATGATGGTGGAGTGATGATTACTGCTTCACATAACCCTCCAAAATATAATGGAATTAAATTTTTAGATGAATACGGTATTGGAATTCCTGATGAAATGGATTTGGCTATCGAAGAATTATACTTTGACAGTGAACCGAAAAGAGCAGAATGGCATGAAATTGGTCAAGTTTACCATAACGATAAAATCATTGATGAATATGTTGACGAAGCAATATCCAAAGTTGATGCTGAAGCAATTCGTGAAGCTAAATTAAAAGTAGTCGTAGACTGTGGAAGCGGTGCAGGGGCTTATACAGCACCATATTTAATTCGTAAATTAGGATGTGAAGTAACAACTCTAAACTGCCAAGCAGACGGATCATTCCCTGGTCGTGACCCTGAGCCTATTGAAGAAAACTTGCAGGAATTGATTTCTGTTGTAAAAGAATTAGGTGCAGATATTGGTATTGCTCATGACGGAGATGCTGACAGAACTATCTGTATCGATGAAAAAGGTAATTTTGTTTTAGGAGATAAAACATTCACCCTCGTTGAAAAACAAATGCTTAAGGAAAACGGTGGCGGAATCATTGTTACTACTGTCGCAACATCCCAGGCAATTTATGATATTGCAGATGAATATAATGGTGAAGTAATAGCTACTGCTGTTGGAGACTTACTTGTTGCACGTGAATTGCATGAAAAAGAAGGATTATTTGGTGGTGAAGAAAACGGAGGTTTAATTTTCCCAGACTTTGTTTATGGAAGAGATGCAGTAATGACTGTAGCTAAAATCTTAGAGACTTTAGCATTGGAGAAAAAATCACTGTCCGAATTAGTGGCTGAACTTCCAGTATACTATGCACGTAAAATGAAAATCGAATGTCCTGATGATCAAAAGCAATCAGTCATGACACAAATAGCTGATGAAATCAAAACCACTACTGACTTTGAATTAGACTTAACTGATGGTGTTAAAATCCTAAAAGACGATGGTTGGGTGATTATCAGACCATCAGGAACTGAACCAATATTCAGATGTTTCGCTGAAAGTGACAGTCAGGAAAAAGCAGACGAAATGACTGAATGGGGTATCAGTTTAATTAAAAAATACAAAGAATAATTGAAGTAATTTTTACTTCAATAATATTAATTTTTTGAATGAAAAAAACACCACACCCCACAAAAACCATTAATTTAATTAATCAATTTTTTAATTTAATTTACATTAAAAATAAAAATAAAAAAAATTAATAACACAATCTACATTAGAAGTTATCCAAACATTCTTCTTTTAGGAAAAATGCATCCTCATTGTCAGGGCTTCTAAGCAACACCTTATTAAAACTATCAACAGCCTCTTCAAATTTTCCAAGTTCCATCAATACAACACCCTTGTTTAATAAAAAGTCAATGTTGTTTTTTTCTAATGAAATAGCTGTGTTAAAACATTCTAAAGCTTCATCAAGTTTTCCCAAATCAATATAAGCGTTACCCATCCTATTAATAGCATCGGCATCCATTTCAGAGTCATCCAAACAAACTTCAACAGCTTTATCAAAAGATTCAATAGCTTCTTCTAAACGACCCATATCCGTTAAAAGGTTTCCCCGAGCATTCCAAACTTCTGGATTTTCACCATCGATAACAATAAGTTTATCATAAACCCTTAATGCCTTATCATATTCACCCAGGACTTCCAAAATAAATCCTCTCCAATACAAAACAATAGGACTGCTTGGAGAATAATTATAAGCAATGGTGCTTGATTTTAGGGCACCTTCCAAGTCACCTGCATTTAAAAGAGCAATAGCTTTATTGTTTAATATATATTCATTATCCGGTTCAACTGACAATGCTCTGTCATAACATTTAATAGCATCATCAAATTGACCAAGCCTTGAAAGATTATCCCCCTGCTTATTTAAAAGATAAACATCATTCGGGTCAATTCTTAAAGCTGCATCATAACACATTGTGGACTTATCAAACTTACCACTGTCAAAAAGAATATCTGCACGTTTAGTGATCATGGATTTCTCATCGATTTTGTCTCCTTTCCAATCATCAATATCCAATTTCTCAAAATAAATGATTTGGAATTTATCCGATGGATTCACACGACCGCCATACATTTTTTTAAACTCTTTCAGCATTTCATCTGAGTTTGCAAAACCTTCATCATGTGCAATTTCATCATTACCAATAATATCATCAAAAGAAATGTCTTCAACATCAGTGACAATAGCTTCAAAAATCTTCATTTTTTCCTTTGAAACTAGATTCCAGTAGCAATATAATCGGTCACCTTTTTTAAGAGGAGATTTCCAAAGTTTACGAATAGTCCTTCTCTTTTTACCTGTGATTACATCAATATCATTACTAGAAAATGATAATATTGGCATTTTGAACCTCCAGTATTATTCAATAATTTGCTCCCCAAATTCTCCTGTTTTAACTTTAACAACACCATCAAATAACGGCTTAATCTGCTCAGCCAATTTTCTTAAATCATGAGGATTTGGAACTTCCACTTTTTCCAAAGCAGGATCTAGAACATTCTTATTTCTAAATTGCTGAATAGTGTAAATATCTCCTTCAACATCATTTACTAGATTATAAATATCCTTTTTAGTGTGAAGGGTTGGAACATAAGTAGTTCTTACCTCTAGATGAACATTATCATCATTATTTAAAAGCCTCATTGATTTTTTTACCTGAGAACCAACATTCATACCAGTGACCTTTCGATATTTTTCAAAGGGTGCCTTAACATCCAAAGACACAAAATCCAATAATCCCAAATCCAATAGCTTTTCAATTTTATCAGGATATATTCCACTGGTATCCAATTTGGTTTTAAGTCCTATGCCTTTAATATATGTTAACAATTCAATCAATGCATCCAATTGCATTAATGGCTCTCCACCAGACAATACAACAGCATCAATAAAATCCGCCGCATTATCAATTTCAGATTTTATTTCCTCAAAAGTTTTTTCAGTATCATCTTCCAATAATTCCACATTATGGCAATATCTGCAAGCCAAAGGGCATTTGGACATGAAAATAACCAAAGACATATTTCCATGAAATTCAATAGAAGAGATTAAAGTTCCACCCACATACATTAGTCAACTACCTCATGAACAATTTCAATGAACCTTTTATTTTCATCCATTGTACAAATACTAATCCTTATCCAATATTCATCCAAACCTTTAAATGAAGTACAGTCCCGCACAATAATTCCTCTTTTCATGAATTCACGGGTGATTTCCGCTGCAGTATAACCAGTATCCTTAACTCCAATCAAAATGAAATTGGATTTGGAAGGAAATACATTAAGAGATTCTATTTTTGATAATTCATCAATCAAATAATCCCTGCTTTCAATCCCGTCTTTAATTGATTTTTCAATGTAATCCTTATCTTTAAATGTATTTACTGCCGCAACATAAGACAGTCTTGTTAGAGAAAATACAGGTTTAATCCTATGCATATATTCAATGATTTCCTCGCATGCAAGACCATAACCAATTCTCATTCCCGCAAGACCCAAAACCTTGGACATTGTTCTGATAATAAAAATATTATCATATTCATCAATCAAACCCTTATTAGTCACTTCAGAGTATTCAAAGTATGCTTCATCAATAACAATCAAGATATCCGGATTTTCACTGGCTATTTTAACCAAATCTGCCTTTTCAATTAAAGTTCCTGTAGGATTGTTTGGGCTGCACAAGAAAATCATTTTTGTTTTAGAAGAAATGCATTCAAAGATTGAATCGATATCCAAAACATTTTTATCCAAATCCCATTTTGCATAAACCGGATTAGCGCCATATTGCTGCAATAAATATTCATAATACATATAAGAAGGCAAAGGCACGATAAATTCGTCACCAGGTTCAATGAATGTTTTAGCTAAAACATCAATGATTTCATCAGCTCCGTCACCACCTATTATGACCTGAGAATCTTTAACGTCAGAATAATCTGCTGCCAGATGAACTAATTCCTTAAGTTGAGATTCAGGGTATCTATTAATAGAATCCAATTCATTTTTAATAGCTTCAATAGCCTTTGGAGACGGACCCCAAGGATTTTCATTAGATCCCAATTTGATAATATCCTCTTTTTTCAATCCGAATTCTGCAGCAATTTCATCTTGTGATCTTCCAGGAACATATGAGTCCATATCACTAACAATTTGTCTTGGTTTCATGATTTAATCTTCCTTATACTGTTTGGAAAGTCTAACATAATTATCAGCATTCTCTTGGATGTGTTTGATTTGTTCTGGTGAAACCTCTTTAATCAGTTTAGCAGGAACTCCTAAAATCAAACTGTTTTCAGGGAATTCTTTTCCTTCACTAACAACAGCTCCTGCCCCAACAATAGAATTTTTTCCTATTTTAGCCCCATTCAAAACAGTAGCATTCATTCCGATTAATACATTATCTTCCAAAGTACATCCGTGAATGACAGCCCCATGACCAACAGAAACATTTTCCTTTATTACAACAGGATAATCTTTAGAGCAGTGAACAACACAATTATCCTGAACATTAGAATTGTTTCCTATTCTGATTGATGCTACGTCTCCTCTTAGGACAGCACCATGCCAAATAGAAACATTTTCACCAAGTTCAACATCACCAAGCACTTGAGCACCAGGGCATATTACAATAGAGTCTTTTTTATTTTCCATAATATCACTAGTTTTTAATTAATCTTTATCTTTTTTCTTGTCCTGAACAATGTGAGTTTGCTTTAATAATACTCTCGTATCAGACGGCAAGTCCTCATATAACAAAACATTTGATCCAATAGTTGAATTTGAACCTATTTTTACACCCGGAGAGAAACTTGAGTTAATTCCCGTCTTAACAGAATCACCAATAATTGCTCCAAGCTTACGTCTTCCACTATCTTCCATTGCATCTTTGATTTTTGTCTTAATATTAGCATTATCAAAACGTAAGTTAGCAAGATTGGTTCCGGCCGCAATGTTACAATTAGATCCAATTACAGAGTCACCAACATAACTCAAGTGACTTACATTAGTATTTTCCATAATGATTGAGTTTTTGATTTCAACGGCATTACCAACATGCACATTATCACCAAGATAAGTATTACCTCTGATGTAACAATTAGGACCTATATCACAGTTTTTACCAATGTAAACATTACCTTCAATGTAAACTCCAGCCTTAATAACACTTCCCTCGCCCAAATATACTTCCCCATGAATATGAGCACCGTTTTCGACTTTACCTTTAATCTTAGTTTTTAAATTGCCAATAAGCTCCTCATTTACTTCAATAAGTTCCCATGGCCTTCCAACATCAATCCAATCCTTATCCGTCTTATGACCAATGACCTCTTTACCTTCAGCAATTTGCAATGATACGGAATCGGTAATTTCGTATTCTCCCCTTTCAGATATTTCCGTTTTTTCAATTTTTTCAAAAATATCCCTGTTGAATACATAAAGTCCTGTGTTTATTAAATTACTAGGAGCTTCCTCTTTTTTAGGCTTTTCAATAATATTTTTAATGTTGCCATCATCTATTTCAACAACACCAAAAGCAGAAGGATCTTCTACCTCAGTTAAAACCATCAATGTATCTGGCTTCAAATCATTATATTTTTCAATGATTTCACTAATTATTTCATCATCAAGAATGATATCCCCATTTAAAACCAATAAACTATCTTCAATAAAGTCTTCACCATATGAAATAGCATTAGCAGTTCCAAGGAAATCCTTTTGAGTTTTATATGTGATGTTAACACCGAAATCAGAACCATCACCAAAATATTCTTTGACTATCTCTTCCTTATATCTAACAATTAATAGAATATCTGTTATACCATTATTTTTTAATGCTTCAATGTTATACTGAATAATTGGTTTACCGGCGACAGGCAACATAGTTTTAGGCTTTGTAAGTGTTAATGGCCTCATTCTTGAGCCTTCACCTGCACTTAAAATTATTGCTTTCAATTTTATTACCCCATATTAATTAAAAATTATTATGAAATATTATGTTTTTTCTAATATATTAAGTAATACATTTACTAAAATAAGAAGAATATTGGTGAAAACAAAACATGTCCTATTTTTATTAAAGCATCAATAATCTATAATAATAATTAAAAAGTAATTCGTTTAATGAAAGCGACAATCAAGATATATTAATATTAATTGAAAATTACTAAATTAGTTAAAGAACATCTACACGATGGCAAGTTAATCAAAATCAGTAATCAATTATAAAAAAAGTAAAAAAAGTAGGGTTAAAAAACCCTTTTAGTGTTAAATTTTATTGTTTACGTCTTCTTAAAGGAACAAGTGCAAAAATGATCAATAATAATATGATTATTGGGTTACCAGTAGCTTTGCTATCCATAGGAACATGAGCAGAAGATTTTGCATCTTGAGGGTAATCTGGAGTAGGCTCTGGAGTTGGCTCCGGAGTAGGGCCTGTTCCATTGACAATAGTCACATCAGCACTAGCATTCACATTACCTGTCATGTTTGATCCAGCAACAGCAACGTTTGTAACGTTAGCAACTTTAGTAGCAGTACATAAAATTGTAAAGCTCACACTTTCATTAGCAGCTAAACTACCCTCGTATAAGTATAAATTACCAACTTTATTCCAACCATCACCCATGAAACTGACAAATTCTAATCCATCAGGAATCACATCAATGACAAATACATCACCAAGGATGCAATTACCCGGGTTTAATACAGTAATAGTAAATTCAACCAATTCACCAACATTTACTGAATTTTTATCTGCTTCTTTTATAACTACAATATCAGGAACGCTGACAACAGTAGTATTATTGGAGTGTGCTTTTGCAGTAGCATTGCTAGTTAAATTAGAACCAGCAATAACTTCTGGCATGAATAAACCACCAACAGTAGTATTGAAGTATAAAGTGTAATTGATAGATTCACCAGGCCTTAAAACACCAGAGTAAACAAATCTATTACCAACTTTAGTCCAATTTTCACCTACAAATCCAGTGTAAATTAATCCTTCAGGGAATACATTATCAACATATACATCTCCGAGGATACAATCACCATCATTAGTAACAATTACAGTAAAGCTAACAGGCTCGCCAACAATAACATTCGGATTATTGGATATTTCACGAACTACTAAGTCAGGAGTGTAAACTGTAATCGGAGCACTAGCAGTATGATTTAAAACATCATCAGCACCCACAATAATATCGTTTGTGAAATTACCTGATACAGTAGTATTAACCACAACAATTAATTCAACGCTTTCACCAACACCTAAAGAACCGGAATAATAGAACATGTTTCCATCATTAGTCCAATTAGAGCCGATATAAGTGTCATAAATTAATCCTTCAGGAATTATTTCATTTACAAATAAACCATTAAGTTCAATGTCTCCATCATTAGTAATAACAATTCTGAAACTAGTGGAATTACCGGAGTATACTACATCTTCAAGTGCAACTTTAATCACAGATAACTCAGGATCATGAACACTTACAGTAGCATTACTTTCTTTTACTTTTGGCTCTTGAGTACAGTTAACTGCAGCAATGTTAACGAATGTTCCATTAGTTAATGTTCTAACTACAATCCATACATCACGAGATTCATTATTTAAAAGATGACCAATATTCCAGATGAGTTTATTTCCATCTTTTGTGAAATCTTCACTTGCGGATACAACTTCAAATGCAGATTCATCTATGGTATCTACAATAACTACGCCAGTAGCATCCATAATACCATTATTTTTTTACATTAATTGTAAAGTTTACAAGATCACCCACATTAGTTGATGTTACATTAGCTGTTTTGTTGATTCTTAAATCTGGATTATATACAGGTACAGTTACATTAGCAGAAATTACTGTTAAATTTTCAGCACAGTATACAGATGCAACATTTGTGAAATTACCTTCCATAGTAGTTATAGCTTTAACAGTTATATTTATTGATTTACCGCTTTCCAAGAAAGCAATAGTATGATTTAAAGTATAACCGTCAACTAGGATTAAACCTTCAGGAAGTACATCAGTAACTACAACATCAGTAGCATTGAATGGACCATTATTAGTTATAATAATGGTGAATGTGATTTCATCACCTATAGAATAATCATTATCATCTGCAACTTTAACGATGTCTAAATCGACAGGTTTGAATGCAGTTACAGTAGCAGTACTATTTTTAACGGTAGGCTCTTCAACACAATTTGCATGAGCAACATTGTCGAATGTACCATTATTTAGCACTCTAACAAGAATCCATGTTGTGAATGTTTCTTCACTAGCCATTTTATCCAAGTTCCAAACGATTGTTTGACCATTTTTATTATAATTACCTCCAGCGTCAATAAATTCAAATGAATTATCTAAGACATCAGTAATGTTAACTTTTGTAGCAGGGTTGTTACCGTGGTTACGGACAACAATAGTAAAGTTAACTAAATCGTTAACAAGCCCTTCAGTTACATTAGCTGTTTTTTCAATCTTAATATCAGTAACATATACATTTACTGTAGCATTTGAAGATTTGACTGTGTCATTTTCAGCACAAGTAGCATTCACATAATTTGTGAATGAACCTTTAGTGGTTGTTCTAGCAGTAATGTTGAATACAAATGAATCGCCACTAGCCAAGAATGGTATTGTGTAATCGAAAGTACCATCAATTAAGTCTAAGCCTTCAGGGAAGGTATCCTTAATAATAACATTAGTAGCATCACTAGGTCCATTGTTGGTTACAGTAATTGTAAATACAACAACGTCTCCAATAGCTGTATCATCATAATCCACAGTTTTGACAACATCCAAATTGACAACAGGAATAACAACTACATCATCACTATCAGATACAGGAGTTCTATTTTCAGCACAGGTAACATTAGCTATATTAGTGAATGTACCGTTAGCAATAGTCCTTAATGTAATATCAAAGGCATATGATTCTCCTGAGTTTAATGAAGTAATATTCAATATACCGGTTTCGCTATCATAAGCAGAATCACTGGAAGTTACAAATTCAAAACCTTGAGGAACTAAATCAGTGACGACCAATCCAGTTACATCACCCCTTCCAGCATTAGTAATGTTAATGACAAATGTTACTTCATCATTTACATAAATCACTTTCTTGAGAGCGGTTTTGTTAATTGTTAAATTAGTTGGAACAACTTCGAATTCTACCGTAGCATTATTATTGGTATAATTTGATTCATGTTAATCGCATTTAGCATTAACGGTATTGTTAAACAACCCAATTTCAGAAGTTTTAACAACCAAAGCCAATGTAGCGGAAGCACCATTATTCAATTGATCAATACTCCATACATTAGTAGCTTGATTATAACTACCCATTGAAGCATCAACATCAAGAACTGTTAATCCACGAGGAAGAATTTCATTAATAACTACATTAGTTGCATTATTTGTGTTAGCGGCATTACTTACAGCAATAGTGAAAGTAATGTTATGTCCAACAGTAACTAACTTATCAGAAACACTTTTTGTAATGTTTAAATCAGTGATTGGAAGCACTTCAAATATGTTAGCTGTTATAATGTACTTATAATTTCTATCTTCTGGGTGGTATGCCATGATAGTATAATTACCTGGATCTAATCCAGATAACGGATATGAATAATCACCATATAATCCAGTGTGCACTAATCTTGAATCAACAACCTGGCCAGTTTCATTGCTGAGTACCTGAACCATAATAGGTTGATATCTTTCGCGAGGATCTTGGTATAAAACACCCTCTTTAGCACCCAAAACAGGATTAATATCACTAGGAAGAGTAGTATCTACTTGACTTACATCATCGTTGATAATGAATGAAACACTATTGAATGTGACATCACTGACATCACCAGCATTGTAAATACCGTTTATGATATTGTCTCCACCAACATAATTATAGACTTTAATATTGACATCATAGCCATAATATGTTTTGTTTATGATACCATCTTTACAGTGAGCAGCATTTGTACCATTTACTTCAAGCACATAAGACCATGCTTGGTTCTTGATGAATAAATCATCACTGAAGTAAGTGTTTGATGCATTATTATATACTGCAGATCCATTACGTGCCACATTGTAGTCGAACTCGTTTGAACTAAGTTTATTGTTGTTTGCACCAACATAAATTGCTCCACCAAGTCCATCATCGTCAACACCAGTAACATCAAGATATGCACCTAAAAGACCAGGTGTAGTTTGAACGATTACTGCTGTTTTATTAGTAGCGTTCGCAGTGTTGTTATAGAATTTAGAAGCTTCTATAATATTATTTTCACCTGCAATATAAATGGCTCCACCTTTAGTTTTATTCTTATCTCTACCAGTGTCAATTCTTAAAGTGTAGGTTGCATTGTTATAATAAAAGTTAGATTCTGAAATCAATCCATTGTTACCTTTAATATAAGCTGCACCACCCTGAACCGCATTATTGTGGTCAAATTCAGAACCGATAGTTCTTAAATCATTATTATTTGAATATAAACCTCCTCCGAGGATAGCTTCATTATATTGGAAATAAGAAGCAATAATTCTACCATCAGTACCATTAGTGAATATAGCTCCACCACGGTTAGCAGTATTACTTATCAATTCTAAACCAGTCATATCAACGATACGACCATTATTCCAGTTGATAGCACCACCATCAAAGGTAGCAGTATTGTTTTCAAAGTAACTGTCTGTTACAACAACTTCAATCTTATCACCATGTGCACAGTGTTCTAAGAATATAGCTCCACCATTGGATGCATTATTTGATATGAATCTGGAATCTTGTACTTTACCAAAGAGACCTGACCAGGATACAGCACCACCATTAACATCAGCAGAGTTATTTGTGAAGTTGGAATCCATAATCAAACCGTTATGACCAGTCCAAGACACTGCACCACCATTATTTTTAGCATAGTTGTTATCAAATGCAGAATTTCTAATCCTACCTTTTTCAGAACCTTCATTCCAATTAATAGCACCACCGTCAACACCAGCAGTGTTATTTGCAAAGTATGAATTAGAGAAAATAGTATTACTGCTATCTCCCAAACTAGATGATTCTAAGTATACAGCACCACCATTTTTAGGAGCAGAG
>Ga0256407_10011310_pt1 | contig 12381 bp, 12 predicted proteins | sample RumenRJG_04DNA_FD_193489 | JGI IMG/M metagenome (GOLD analysis project Ga0256407, IMG submission 193489) | Bovine rumen microbial communities from Lethbridge, Alberta, Canada - RJG_04 | ecosystem: Host-associated > Mammals > Digestive system > Stomach > Rumen | place: Canada: Alberta... | reverse complement strand
TTGATATTGTATTGTTTTGACGAGAATCAATTAAAACTATACATACCAATATTGTTTTTGAAAATTAGTATTTGTGTTAGATAATTCATTCCATAAACTAAAGCAAACGATAGCAGTGAACCAACAATTAATGTGAGTCCTAAAGCTGCAATTTGAGCCATAGGGAAGAACAACATTGATACTCCAGCAATAAAACCAATTACATGAAAATCCAGTGTTGTTAGGAATGATGAACTAAATGCCCGATTAACTGACTGATCTAATGTCTTATGGGAGACATGCTGTGATTTCATCCTATTGAGGATGCAAATCAACGAAATAGACGAAATTATTAAGGTAATTAGTACTCCGACTAATAATCCTAGTGAAAGTCCAAATCCACTTAGGAATAAAATTAAGAACATTAATCCTAATGGTGTAATCAACCAAGCAAATGAAACAAATCCTGGGATTCGGTATAAAACAGAAACCACAATACCAATAATTAACAATAGAACAGCTATCGCGACAATAGTAGTGATTATTGCGGTTTTAATTTGTAAAACTGAACCATCAAAATCAGAATTAATAACTGAAACGTTAACATTAGAAATAATACCATTTCTTAAAATATAGTCAATCTTTTTACCTGTGTCAGTAGATCAAGAAGGCACTAAAACATTCATTATAGGTAATGAAGTTTTTTCACTAGTCATTTGCTTGTAAATTTGATTTGTAGTGAAATACTTGTTTGAAAGATTTTTAAGCACTAATCAATTACCATCAGAATCAATTTGAGTTTTTTCTGGATTCTTGTCAGGCAAGAAATCAGTATAGTTATCACGAGTAACAACACCCATAATATACTTGCTTAAGAAATCGTACTTCAAAGTAGAAGTTTTTCCAATAACTGGTTGCCCCTCAGAATCTTGGTCTTGCAAGAAATAAAAGAAGTTTGTACTGTCAAAAGTATTTTTATCACCTGGGTTAGGAAATAATTCATTTCCTAAAAGTGGGTCTTCGATGTTTTTTTGAAAACCAGCATTATTGTCAAATGTATAGTTATCAATAAAACCATTATTGTCAGTATAACGAGCTTTAGAAATATCTTCAGCAAATTGAATTTGGTCACTAGTTAATTGAAAGTAAGCAGTTCTTACTTGGTCTTGATATGGATGACCATCTTGGTGTTGTGTTCAAACAAATGTAATGTAGTTTAGTTCATTAATCATTCCCCTAAGGTTATGAATGATCAACATGAAAGGATAGTCATTCTTGTCATCGTTAATTTGAGAAGGACTATGGTTAGCAGCATTATAAAAAGTTTGTTTAATTGAATTTTCTGTATATTGATCACCATTCTTTTTACCAAAAGAATATTTAGAACGTAACTGAATATTAATGTCAGAACTAGATGGATTTTTTATCTTATTATCAGCATCAGTTAAACTGTAATCACCTTGATTTAAATCTCACATGTAAAGTCGAGCTTTTTTAAATCCGTCACCAACTTCACTATTTGAACTAGAGTTAACATTATAACCATCAGAATAAATAATGTTGAATCTTCCAGCATCCATACTTTGGTAATATGCTAAAGAAGGCGAAACATCAACTTTTTTGTCATCTTCTTTAGACAAATCAGGATCGGAAGATTCAAGCTTATAGTTGTAGATATTTGCGTCAATAAATGCTCTATAAACACTCAAATCATCATCTCAATACAATTCAGTAGTTACATTAGAGTTGGTCTTGTTTTTGTCTAACAAAGATTGCGAATAAGAATCAGCAAGTTTGTTTAACTTATCCCTTAAATCTTTTTCATCAATGAGTGTTTGTGATGGAACTGTTGGGTCTTCTACAGTGTAGGGGTCAAGCTCATACCTAATGTTAATTGACGAGTCATAATTTGCTCCCTTGAAGTAATTCTTATAGCCGAAATATGTACTTAGTCCAAAACTGACGAAAGCTAAAATTACTAGGAAAAAACCAATTATAATTGATAATATACTGCTTTTGTTCTTTCTCTTCGACATAAACATTTATATTTTACATATATATTATGATTTTAAATTGTAATTAATAAAAATATAATTTCAATATTTTCAACATTATTAGCACTTAAATTGTTTGATTGCTAAATTATAAGTATAATATGGGTATGTCTAGTAATAAAAATAAAAGAGATTATTATGAGGTTTTGGGGGTTAGTAAAACTGCAACCCTTGATGAAATCAAACGTGCCTTTCGTAAATTGGCAATGAAATATCATCCAGATCGTAATAAGGAACCAGATGCTGAAAGCAAATTTAAAGAAATAAATGAAGCTTATCAAGTTCTAAGTGACGAAGAAAAAAGAAGACTATATGATCAATTTGGATTTGACGGATTAAATCAAAGTGGATTTAGTGGTGAAAACATAAATCCGTTTGATATTTTTAATAGTTTCTTCAAAGGTCGAGGTGGAAACGGTTCATTTCATTTCAATTTTGGTGGTGAAGATGATGAAGATGATATCTTCTCATCTTTCTTTGGTGGATCACAACCCCGAAGAAGAAATAAAAAAGGCCCAGGATTTTCACCAGATATTCAAGCACAAGCTACAATTAGTTTTTTAGACTCAATACTTGGAACCGACAAAGAATTTACAATCCTTGTAAAAAAAGTATGCGATGAATGTAATGGTACAGGAGCTGGAGATAAAGGTAAAGATATTAAAACTTGTGAACGTTGCAATGGTACAGGATATGTAATTACTCAAAATCGTACATTTATTGGTGTTATGCAAACACAAACAATTTGTCCTAAGTGTAATGGAACCGGTAAAATAATTAACTCCAAATGTAAAAAATGTGGTGGTGCTGGTTATTTACAAACACAAGAAAAAATTAATGTCAGCATTCCTGCCGGAATTGAAAATGGACAAACTATTGTTATAAACAATAAAGGTAATGAAGTCAATGGCAAAAGAGGAAATGTTTATATTACTATTTTTGTTCAACCAAGTAAAATTTTTAAACGCCAAGGTGATACAATCATAGCTAACGTTTTAGTTGATCCGTTAAGAGCAATTTGTGGAGGTTTAATTAATATTCCAACTCCATATGGAATCAAACAAATTAAAATCAAGCCTAATACTGCTAATGGTGAACAAATTACTGTTAGTAATTTTGGAATCAAAAATATTAAATCTCATATATTTGGCAAACAAACAAATGGCGATTTAAAACTTAATATTGTTTACTCACGTCCTAATGCATACAATTCTAAACAATTAAAAACTATTGAACTATTAGCCGACATTGAAAATAGTGAGGTTAAAGAATATAATCAAGCAGTAGAAAAAGAACTTAATAACAAATAGAAAAGGAATCTAATTATGAATAAGAACAATAACAAAAACAATGAAAATAAGAAACCTGAAATTAATGAATTAGAAAAATTAAAAACAAAGAACAATGAGTTAAGTAGAGAAGTTGAAGAATCTGTAAAAAAGATTTTGGAACTTAAAACACAAATTGAAGCTAAGCAAAACAAAATTCATGAACTTAATAACAAATACGATCAACTAAATAAAGATTTTGTTAACATTATTAATCAAAAAGCTTCTGAAGCACAAAAACAAGTTGATAATGAAATTAAAAATTTCCAAGCTAAATACGAAAAAGAAATTGCTGAAATTAAAAAATATGCAGTGGCTGATAGTATTCCTGAACTTCTAAATATTTTTTCTAAATTCGATTTTGCGGTTAGTCAGGATGTTGATAACCCAAAAGTTAAGAACTTTTTAGAAGGATTAAAAATGTTTAGTGCAATGTTCAAAACATGACTAAAAAGTATTGGTGTTGAAGAAATAGAGGTTAAAGTTGGTGATCAATTTGACCCGAATATTATGGATGCAATAGATGTAGAACAAAAACCAACACAAAAAGATGATCATGTTGAAAAAATCGTTTCTAAAGGTTATAAATTACATGATAGAATTATCCAGCATGTAGGTGTTATTGTTGCTAAAAGAGGACTATTAAATTAGTTTGTAAAATCAATACTTGAATTGTCAATATCTTTAACATCATGTAATGCTTCAGTTAAGATACGATTGCATTCACATGAATCAAGTTTACGTGTACGGTGAATATTTTTAGTGTCTTCATCACTATTGTCAATAAAGTCTTCAGTTGATATGCCAACCTTATTTTCTTCATCTGTTAAACTTGTTTGAATTTCATCTAAATTTTTATTAGTTACAAAATCATTTTCATAATTACTGAAAGTTTTTTGTTCATTAACAAGTTTTTGATTTATGTTTGAATTTAAATCATTATTATAAGTTCCATTTGATGAAATTAAGAAATTTAATTTCAATTTCGAATCATCTTTATGATAGTTGATTCCATTAACTAGTCATAAATCATTGTTTTTTGAAATTTCAACAAACACATCTTTGATATCAAAAATTATGTTTCTTGATGTATCCTCACAAATATCAATGTTTGCTAAGATATTAGATGTTTTATCTATAGATAAGTTGCAATAACTTGAATTAATAGATCTTAATATTTTATCGAATAACTCACGTTTTGTGTATTTTTGGTCATCAATTATAATTGATGAAATCATAAATGAATGATTGTTCATAAAAAAATTGTGAACATCAGCAAAATCTACATTAATTGTTGTAGGAACATTAATAATATCAGTAACTATGGCAACGATGTTAGAAATTTCCTCATTAGCACGCATAAATGAACCTAATAACGAAATTGAATCATCATTGTTACAGATAATCTTATCGTTACTAATTGTGCAATATGAATTACAATTTTCGATAACTTTTTTGAAACTTTCAAGTGCATTTTCATAAACTCTAGATCCTTCAGCTTGAACACTTGGTAAATGCATTAGGCAAACAGTACAAATATTTTTCTCTTTTGCTAGTTTAGCAATAACAGGCATAGCACCACTACCAGTTCCTTTTCCAAGACCGGCAATTAAAAATAGTAGATCAGTGCCTTCAATAATTTTAGCGATTGATTCTTTATCGTTGTTTGTAGCGTTTTCACCAATTACTGGATTTCCACCACTACCTCCACCACGATATAATTCTTTTCCTAGCAATCAAACATCTGTACATTCACTAATTCTTCTTAATGAGCCAATATCAGTATTTAAAGCTCAAAATTTAATGTTATCAGCTCATTTACGTGTTGTTTTCATATGAGCAATAACATTACATCCAGCACCACCTAAACCTAATACAGTAATTTTGAAATTTCCGTATTTATTAAGCTCACCAAAGTTATTGGTGAATTGACTTTTTGCAATCTTTTCACTAATGTTATCATTTTTTCTTTCACCATCTTGGTTATTGATTATTTCATCGATTATTGACATATTTTAATCTCCTTGTCCTAATTTTGCCGATATATTTGTACTTAATATTCCTATCTTGATAATGATATTTTGTTTCAATTGGTTTGTACTCATATCTTCTGAGTAGAATGGATCAATGCTTGTTAATTCCACATTGTCCAATTTATTAGAATCTTCAGTTGCACTACTAATTGCATAAATTAAATGCGAAATATTTTCGTTTTCTAAACCAATGATTTCTGCATCACAAATGCTGATTTCTTGCTCATTCATTTTTAAATATTCTAAATCATAAGCAAATTTATAGAAAGTTAAGAAATCACCAGTGCAATTTAATTTGATTTCATCAAATTTTTTGTCAACTAAAAATGATGCGATTTGATTAATTTGCTTAATTACCAAACTGATACAAATTTTCTTTAAATCATCTAGTCTTAGTTGCTTTGTTTTTAAATATTGATTTTGATAGTAATTTATTACAGTTGGGTTTTCTTGATATGCGTAAATATTTTTAAAACTTTGGATAATTTTGTTAATTGATTTTTCATCATCAACTAAAATTTTACTCATCATTAATTTCTTGAGAAAATCAGTTCCAAAATCTACAGTTTGTAAACGAACAATTTCATTGTCTTCACCATATTCAATTAAATTTGCACATTGTTCATAAATGTCAATTAGCAATTTAGATTTAGATGATTTTCTAAAAGCATTTTTCAAAACAAAAGCATTGTTATAAAAACCAATTTCACCAATTAATAATTCAGTAAATAATTTTTCATATTCACTAATAACATTCTTATTAATAAAACAATTTAAACATTTAACTTTAAATTGGTCAGATTGTGGCAACTGTTCAACAATTCGATCATTGACTTTATAATTTATAATTTGTTTTTTAATGCAAAGTGCGCCATTGTAATATGGATTATTGTCAATGTAATTACAAATGTCAGCCTCTGATTTAAAATTCTGATTATCAAATGATTGATAAATCATGTTAATTGGTAAGTTTGGAATATCAAGTAAATACCTTTTTACTTTTGCACCAATAAACTTGTCAACTTTAAGAAGTTCGATATTTAATATTCGTTTTGTAACATCATGATCATTGAGTTTAAAATTTTCATTATGACCAGGATATGCTACTTTTTTGAAGTATAAACAATGTTGAATGCCACTAGCATTTTCAACAACTAAAATTTTAATATGATTTGCTTCAAATGAAATGATACCGAAAACTTTTTTTAAGTTAAACATTCCTTATCTCCTTTCCTTATTAACACACGCGATCACGCGTAACTTAGCTGAACGTGCACGATTATTGTTTTTAACTTCTTCATCACTTGGAACAATTGGGTGCTTATTCACTAATTCATATTCAATTGATTCATCAATTATAGGAACCTCAATTGGTATTGAAGAAGTTGACAAATGATTGAATGATTGTTTCACAATCTTATCTTCTAATGAATGGTATGTAATAATAGCCATTCTTCCTTGATAATTTAATAATTTACAACCAGATTCAATGAATTTTGTCAAAGCATTAAGTTCATCATTTACTTCAATTCTTAAAGCTTGGAAGTAAACTCTAGCAGGGTGTTTCTTTTTATGCATGTTTCTAATTGAAACAGAATCCTTAATAATATCAACTAATTCTAAAGTAGTATCAATTGGTTTAACATCACGATATTTACAAATGGCTCTAGCTACTTTTTTTGCCTCGTTTGCTTCACCATATTTAGTAAATAGGTTTGCTAATCTTTCATAAGAGTATTTATTTACAATAAATCAAGCATCAAGTTTTTGTTCTTGATTCATACGCATATCAAGCTTAGCATCAAACTTGTAACTAAATCCTCTGTCAGGATTATCAAACATTGGTGAAGACACACCTAAATCTGCAATGATACCGTCTACCTTATTGATACCAAGTTCATTAAGCATGTCAACAATATCAGCAAAATTTGTTTTAACAACTGTTACATTTTTGTTATTACCAAATTTTTCTTTTAAAACACTGATTGCATAATTATCTTGATCCATGCAAATAAGCTTACCTTTATGTAAAGAAGTAAGAATAAGTGAAGAGTGTCCACCCATTCCTGCTGTTGCGTCTACATAAACACCATCTGGTTTGATATTTAACATTTCAATGCTCTTTTTAAGTAACACGGAAATGTGTTTTTTACTTGCCATCATACTGATCATCAATTCTTTCTGCTATATCTTCGTATGTTTTATCTGTTAATTTTTTGAATTCATTGTATGCACTAGCATCTCATATTTCAAGTTTATTACCCAAACCAATAATAGTTACTTGTGATTTAATATTAGTTTCACTAAGTAATGTAGAAGGTATAAGAATACGATTTGCGTTATCAATAACAAGATTAGCAGCATTTGCTAATAATTGACGAATAAGAATACGAGCTTCTTTTTTGTTTTGGGAAAGTTGTAATAATTTTTGAGAATATTTCTCAAATTCAGCTTCTGTTCTAAGTTCCAAACATCCATCAAATCCTTTGCTTACTACGATTTCTTTATCAAGTTTAGCAACAATTTTTGATGGAAGAATTAGACGTTTTTTGCTATCTAACGAATGATTATAAGTTCCTAGTAACACTCTCCACTTTCCTCCACTTTAATACACATATTATACACATTTTTATAAAAAATGAAAAAAATTTGCTTTTTTTGTAATTTTTTTGAAAATTATCATAATGTCTTGTTCTTTGAACAAGAAAAAACCGTTATTTTCCCATAAAATTTCCATAATATTTTCGGACATCTTGATTGATTCAATCAATAGAATAAACTTCGAAAGGATAAAAAAATGAAACAAAAAGCTGAACAAATCTATGAAAATTCAACATATAAACGTAAGGTAAATGTCTTACTTAGTGAAGATAATTATGCATTGATTACATACTATAGTATGGTAAATGATGTATCCATTGAATCTGCATTATCAAGTTTTATGGAATATACCATTCGAATGCTAAAAAATGGTTTAAGACACCATGCTAATAGCAATGATAAGAAAAATGTCTTAGAAACCATCATTAATGAAGTTGGGCTAGACATTAATCAAATCAAAAGTAATAAAAAAATCTTTGATGATCTAATGAACTACACGAAAAAAATATGTGAAAAGCGATATGAATTCTCACCTTTTGAAAGAACATATTGATATGAGATATTGAAAAAAGTAATAGAATCTGCTAAAAAAATTACACTTATCAGCAAAAAATCAAAAGAAAAACAAATAAACTAGCTAAAAAAATAAAAATGGTGAAATCGTAAATCTTTGCGAGCTCACCATTTTTTAATTCAAATTAAAACTAGCAATATTTTTCTGGATGTTCAGTACGCATTTTGTTAATGAATTCATCTTTTGGCATTTTGCCAAATTTCTTCATTAATTCAATGCATTCATTAAGCTCATTAATAGCTCATTTTTCGTCTCTAAATTCACCAACTTTCACTTCTTTCTTTTGTAGACGTTTATAAGTCTCAAAAAAGTCATGAATTACAGCTAACTTATGTTGTGGTAAATCTTCTAATTTTTGATAATCTTTGAAACGTGGATCACAATCAATCACACCGATTAATTTTGTATCTGTTTCACCATCGTCAATCATTGACATAGCGCCAATAATTCTTGTTGGAACAACAATTCCTGGCATAAATGATTGATCAGCAATAACTAAGATGTCTAATTCATCACCATCTCAATCTAAAGCTTCAGGAATAAATCCATAATTTTCTGGATAAACACTAGGACCATATAGAATACGGTCAACACTAATTTGACCATTGCTACGGTTGTATTCATATTTAATGTTTGAATTCTTTGGAATTTCAATCACTACATTTACTTTATTTTTCATTTTGCTCTCCATATTTTATTATGTAATAATTATATAATAACAAAGTAATCGCTTAGTAAAGGGGAATAAGATGAGTACACATATAGATGCTAAAAAAAGTGATATTGCAAAAATAGTTTTAATGCCTGGTGACCCATTAAGAGCAAAATGGATTGCTGAAAACTTTCTAAAAAAAGTAAAACTTGTTAACCAAATTAGAGGCATGTATGCTTTCACAGGATACTATAAAGATAAAAGAGTAACTATAATGGGACATGGAATGGGAATTCCAAGTATTGGAATTTACTCACACGAGTTATTTACTTTTTTTGATGTAAAGTACATTATTCGTGTTGGATCAGCCGGATCTATTGATAAAAACATTGATATTGGCGATACTTTTATCGTTGCTGAAGCATTCAGTGAATCACACTATGCAGAAGAAATTGGGGTAAAAGTTAAGAATAAAGTACTAAAACCAAGTAAAATTCTTTTAGATGCTTTAGTAAAAACTGCTAAAAAAAACAAAATACCTTATCATATTGGTAGAGTTAACAGTGAAGACGCATTCTATTCAAAATACAACGTAGCTCAATTAAAGAAAATCACTGGCAATGCACAAATGTTAGAAATGGAAGCATTTGGATTATATGCAAATGCTATTCGTTCAAAAAAAGAAGCTATCACTATCTTAACATGTAGTGATAGTTTAATAAATCATAAAGCATTAAGTCCAATTGAAAGACAAACAACTTTCAAAAATATGGTTACTATTGCTTTAGAAGCTACAACAACACTTAAATAGAAGGAGAAAAAATATGAAAAAAATTACAACTTACAATAAATTTATTGATCACACATCTTTAAAACCACAAACAACAAAAAAAGAAATTAAAATTTTGTGTAATGAAGCTAAAAAATTTAAATTCGCAAGTGTTTGTGTAAACCCTTGCTTTGTAGAATTTGCTGCAAAAGAACTTAAAGGTACTGAAGTAAAAGTTTGTACCGTTATTGGATTTCCTCTAGGTGCAAATACTACAGAAACTAAAGTTTTTGAAACTAAGGATGCAATTAAAAAAGGCGCACAAGAAATCGATATGGTAATCAATGTTGGTAAGCTAAAAGAAAACGATTGCAAATACTTAACAAATGAAATTGCTGCTGTTAAAAAAGCGTGTGGCAAGAAAATCTTAAAAGTTATTATTGAAACTTGCTTATTATCTGACAAAGAAAAAGTTGAAATTTGCAAATGCATTAAAAATGCAAAAGCTGATTTTGTAAAAACATCAACTGGTTTTTCAACTGGTGGAGCATGTTTAGAAGATATCAAACTTCTAAAGAAAACTGTTAAAAATTCTTTACTAATTAAAGCTTCTGGTGGAATTAAAACTAAAGATGAAATGTTAAAGATGATTAAAGCTGGTGCTAATCGTATTGGAACAAGCAAAGGAACTAGTTTAATCAAATAATTATGAACATCATCTCAATAATTCAAAATAAAAAGAACAGGTTAGCATTAACTAAGGAAGAGATTGAGTATTTTGTAAATGGATATGTAAAACGTAACACAATTACGAACTACCAAGCAGCTAGTTTATTGATGGCAATAAACCTTATTGGTCTAAATGAGGACGAAACATACTATTTAACTAAAGCTTATTTAGAATCTGGTGAAACAATTGATTTTAAGGAAACTAAAGGTGTAATTATTGATAAGCATTCTACTGGTGGAGTAGGTGATAAAGTATCTTTAATTCTTGGCCCAATTTGTGCAGCATGTGGAATTAAAGTTGCAAAAATATCAGGTAAAGGTTTAGGACACACAGGCGGAACTATTGATAAATTAGCATCAATTGGTGTTAATACTGATTTACAAATTCCTGAATGCAAAAAATTACTAAATTCCGTAGGAATGTTTATCACTTCACAAACTAAAAATATCACACCTGCAGATAAGAAAATTTATGCATTAAGAAATGCGACTTGTACAGTTAATTCCATCCCATTAATTGCAGCAAGCATTGTTTCCAAAAAACTTGCATTAGCCACAGATTTTGTTTTTCTAGATGTTAAAGTTGGAAGTGGATCATTTACAAAAACTTTAACTGAAGCAATTGAATTATCAAAATTAATGATGAAATTATTCAAGAGATTCAATCGAAAAGCTATTATTCATATCACTGATATGAATCAACCACTTGGTACAAGTGTTGGCAATGCTATTGAAGTTAAAGAAGCAATTAATTTTTTAAATGGCAATTTTGAAAATCAACATCTAAAACAATTAATCTTTGATTTTATGATTGACATCTTAACAGCAACAGGTAAAGCAAAAACAAGATCTCAAGCAGAAAAGAAAGTAAATGAAGTTATTAGAAATAAATCAGCAATTAAAGCTTTTATCGATTGAGCGGTTGCTCAAGGTGCTAGTAGAAAACCTCTTCAAAATAATAATTTCTTTGAACCAAAATACCAATACGAAATAAAAGCTACAAGTTCTGGATATCTAAAATACAATTCAACTAAAGAAATTGGTCTTATTTCTTTAGCTTTAGGTGCTGGAAGACTTAAAAAAGCTGGTAAAATCGATTACCAAGCTGGTATTTTATTATCGAAACCAACAAATGCTAAAGTTGAAAAAAATGAAACTGTAGCTATTTTGTATTCTTCAAAACCTATTAAAGTTGAAGCAATCAATGATTTCCATAAAAACATGTCAATTTCTCCTAAAAAAGAAAAAGACATTCCACCAGTTCTTAAAGTAATTGCTTAAATATTCTAAAATCAGGCTCATCCTGATTTTTTATTTAACATCACAATAATATCACTCAAAAGCATGTTTTTGTGTTTGGGAATATCTTTCCTTGAAATAAATTGTTATGAGAATAAAATAATATATATAATATTAAAAACTATGGATTGAGGGTCAATACTATTAATTGTCATTGGGTCACTTGCAACAATCATTGGACTGTTGTTATCTCCAAGTGGTTCGACTTCTGGTCTAAGTGCAATGGCCGGACAAGACCTTGAATTATTCAAAAAAACCAAAGATCGTGGATTTATAAAAGTAATGCAAATGGTAATGTTTTCATTAGTTTTAGTTCTCATGGTTGTTTGTATTGTTTATCGTGTCATTAAGTAATAAATGAAG
>Ga0256407_10011309_pt1 | contig 12383 bp, 6 predicted proteins | sample RumenRJG_04DNA_FD_193489 | JGI IMG/M metagenome (GOLD analysis project Ga0256407, IMG submission 193489) | Bovine rumen microbial communities from Lethbridge, Alberta, Canada - RJG_04 | ecosystem: Host-associated > Mammals > Digestive system > Stomach > Rumen | place: Canada: Alberta | collected... | reverse complement strand
ACTTCTAATATAAATTCCATTTTCTTTTTGTAATTCATAATTTTGAGGTCGATTATCTAAAATAACAACTTTAGATAAATCTCTTCCTAATTTACTTAAATCTTTAACAAAAGTATCATTTACTAATAAAGTATGTTGTCTATATAATCTCTTATCAAAAAAAATTTTATTTTTATCTATTGAATCTAAAATTGGATCTGCATAATTTTGAGTTGCTGAAGTAAATAATATTATTTCATATATTTTATTTATTTCTGTTAAAAATTGATTTAATCCTGGACGAGATATAAAAATTGCTCTTCCTTTTTCATCATTTTGATAACTTATTAATGTTTCGTCTAAATCTAAAACTAAGGTAAATATTTTTTTTTTATCTTTTTTCTTTTGTAAATATGGGATTTTATTATTTGGAATATTATTATTATTATTTTTTTTTGATATTCCATTTTTTAAAAAATCATTTTTATTTATATTATAATCTTCTAAATTAACTTTTTTTTTGAAATATTCATTTAATGTGTTTATATATATTCTACTACTTCTACTTAAATAAAATATTAATTCATTACCATTAACTTTATTATTTGAATTATATAAACGTAATATATTTTTCATTAAAATATTTATATTATTATTTCCAGCTTTTAATAATTCTAAATTATTATTTTTTATAATATTTGATTTTTCTTTTTTTTTTTCTAAAATCAAATTTAATTTTTTAACCCATGAACTTCTTTTTGCATAAAAAGGTAAAATAGAAATAATATAATCACAAACAATTAAAAAATTTTGATTAACACAATAAATTAATTTATTTAAACAATTTAAAGTATATTGATTAATTATATTATCTTTTAAAACTTCATGAACAACAATAATAGAAAGAAATTCTAAAACACTATATTCATGAGCAATATTTTTTTCTTTAATTTGTGAATCAGAAAAAAAATTTTCAAAAACATTATAAAATGAAGAATAATTATAAAAAGTCCACCATTCAATACAAAATTTTTTTAATTGTAAAATATTTTTAAAACTTTGTAAAATGTTAGAAAATTTTTCTTCTAAAACAATTAAATCTTCAATTCTAATTGTTGTAGTTAAAATTTCAGTATTTTTATTTTCTTCTCTACTATTACTACTATCTTCATTTTCATCTTCTGAAATTGTTGAATTTTCAATTGTATTAATATTTTTATTTTTATTAAAAAAATCACTTCCTGATTTTTTTAATTCTATTCTTTCTGTTAAAGGATGAGAATTTTCTTCTTCAATTGGAATTGTGAAAGTTTTATTTTTATTTATTCCTTTTAATGGGAGAAATATTCTTTTTGTTATTATATTTTTCATTGATTTAACTCCTATTAATTGTGAATCTGTTAAAAATGGATTTATCATTTTATTATTATCAAATGAGGAATTTGTATTATTTAATTTATTTACAAATGAATTTCTTGATCTTTTTAAATTTGTATTATAATAAATGGTATTTTTTTCATATTGATTTATTTCATTATTAATTTCATTATTTTCATTTTCATATAAATTTTCTTTTATTTTAATATTATTATTATTATTATTTATTTCATTATTTAAATGTTCATCTTCATAAATATCCATTGATGAAGATATTTTATTATGTTTATTATTTATTTTATTATTATTATAATTTTCAAATAAATTTACTTTACTATTATTATTATTATTATTTTTACTTTGTATATGATTTATGCTTTCATATTTTAAATCTAATGAAGATCTTTTTAGATGAAAAATATTTTGTTTTGTATCTTTTTTTTTATTTGGAATTTCATGTGTATATTTTAAAACATTCATTACTGGTTTTTTAACAGAAATTTTTTTTTCAGTTTCATTTATATTATTTGTATTTGAAATAGAATTTAATGATATTTCCTTTCTAATATTATTAGTAGTATTATTTATATTATTTTGTAATTTTTTTGGTGGATTGAAATTTTTACTTGATAAAGATGGCTTAAAAAAATTTGACATAATTTTTTTTGTTTTTTCTTTATTAGGAACAAGGTCATTATAAATTAAATTTATTTTTGGTTTTAAATTTACTCTAATAGATAGTTTATTTTTATCAAATGTTCTTTCCATTAATTTACTTTTAGATATTGTTTTTACAAAGTCAGATTTATTTTTTAAAATAAATGAGTCCATTTTTAATTTTTTTTTATATAAATAATGATTAATTTAATTTTTTAATTTTTTTAAAAAAAAAATTAATTTTAAAAAAAAAAAAATAGAAATATTATTTTAAAAAATGTCAAAAAATAAAATAGATTATAATGAATATATAGAAAATAATTCATTTATTATAACTCAATACAATTATATGAATCAAGTAGATTTTGATAATGATAATACTTTTGAATTAAAAATGACTGAATCATTAAAACGAATTTTAATTGAAATACCATTTAAATCTCTTATCTTTGATGTACCTTATTTAATTAATAATGAAGTAAGAAAAAAAAAATTAAATGATTTTATTCAAAGAGATGATAATAAAAAAAAATATAATTTAATATCGTTTAATTTAGGAATTAATAAAGAATATTTTATAATATGTGAATTATCAGAAAAGGATTTTTTTCAAACAAATGAAATTGAATTATTAGAAATATTAAATGAAAAATTTAAATTAATAAAAATTCATTTAATAAAAGATAGAATAAGAGAACAAAATGAGGATGAAAATGAAAAAAAAGAATTAGAAGAAATTTTAGACCAAATGGAAAGAGAAAGAGAAGTTATTAAAATGCCTCAAATAAATAAAATTACAAATATTCAAATAGAAAATAATAATGTTAAAATAGAATTTAAAGGAATAAATAAAGAAAAAATTTTATCTAAAAATTCATTAATAAAAAATTTTGAACAAAATTATGGTAAAAATGAAATTGAATATAAAATTTTTTTAATTGAAATAGGAAAAACAAATTATTTGACATTTTCAAATTATGAAAAAGATAATTTAGGAAATATAATTTTTACATTAAATCAATTAGATGAAAATAAATTATATGGTTTTAAAATTTCAATAACATTTGAAAGATTTTTTTCAGAACCAAATAGCATTTTTTATTTCTTTATCCCAATTCAAAATCCTAATAAAACATTAATTTTTTATTGTGATGAAAAAATTGATATTTTCCCTTTTGAAAATGAAAATGATTTAGAAAATAATATTAAAAAACCAATATTAAATAAAGAAAAAGTATTAGATTCATCATATTGTACAAAAACATTATTAACTTTAATGAAAAATGGTAAAGTTTTCATATCAGGAAATTTATTTGTGAAAGAAAATGAAAAAGAAAAAGGAAATTTTATTTCTTTTGATATAGAAGATGAAAATAATGAAAATATAAAATTAATTCGTATTAAAAATAAAGAGTTAAATATTAATACTCAAATAAGAAAAATTTCTTTAGGATATAATTTTGGTATATTATTAGATATATATGGAAAATTATATTCTTTTGGTGATAATACTTTTGGTCAATTGGGATTAGGATTAAATCCTAATCAAATAATAGGAAATCCTTTACAAATTAAATTTAATGATAATATTTTTTTTTATGATATTGTTTGTACTTATAATGGTTGTTTTGGTTTAGGTTTAAAAAATAATTGTAAAGTTTTGTATATTTGGGGTAATTTTTCAGAACAATTTAATTTTATGAAAAAAATTCCTGAAAAAATTGATTTTGTTAATTCTGATAATATTATTAAAATATTTGGAAAATGTAATTCTCTTGGAATTTTGTGTTATGATAGTAAAAATGATATTAATAAATTTTATGTTTATGGAAGTAATTTTTATTCTAAATTAGGTTTAGATTTTATTAAAAAAGATTATTTTGATAATTTTGAATTAGTTGATTTTTTTTTTGATAAAAAAATTTCAGTTTTAAATGTTAGTTTCGATGAGAATTATACTGTTGTTTTAGGAATAAATAATAATAAAGAAAAAGAAGTTTATTATTGTGGGAGTCCTGAATTTTTAAAAAATGTTAATAAATGGACAAAAATTGAAAAAAATTGGTTTAATGAAATTATTTTTTTTTATTCTACTTCTGAAAAAATTTATTTTTTATTATCAAATGGTTGCTTAAAATCTTTTAATGGAGAAAATGAAGAAAATATTCAATTAATTGATGAAAAAAATATTGAACTTTTAAATTATAATAATCAAAATTATGAAATTAAAATTGAAGGTGATGATGAATATAAAATATTATTAATTTAAAAAATTAATTTTTTTAAAAATTAATAAAAAATATTATTGATAAATTAAATATATTTATTTATAATCTTTTTATTTTAAAAATTATTCAAATAAAAAATGTATAAACATAAATTTCTTCTTATTAGCAAATAATGAATTTTTCTTTTTTATTTGTCTTGGTTCATTATTTATAAAATAATAATTTATAATTTCAAAAAAAAAATTAAATATAAAATATATTATATTATAAATGAAACCTGGATTAAATTTAAAAAAGTAAAAAAGAAAATATTTCATATTGTAAAAATTGTGGTACTATTTCTTTTAATAATATAACTCTTTTATCAATTCCTTCAAATTTAATAGAATTTTTTCTATTGCTCCAATTCTTTTAAAATTTAGATCAAATAATTATAATATTGATTTAAAAAATTATTATACTATTACTTATTATAATAATAGGAAGTACGCAATTAATTTCCTTGAAATTGTTTGTAATTTTTATTCATTATAGAAAGAGATTTTTCATAAAAGTTTAAGTTATCTTAGATAATATTTATTTAAATAATAATATTGTTATTAATTTAATTGAAAAAGTTTCTTTAGTTTGTTTATATTTAACACTTAACTTTAATGATTGTTATTCATTAAATAATATACAAAGTGAATTAAAAAAATTTGATTCTTATATTAAAAATAAAGTTTTAAATGAAATTAAAATATTATCTTTAAATGTTTAAATTATGATTTAGGAAAATATTCTACTTTAGATTATACAGATTTATTTTTTTCTTTAGGTATTATATATCCTAATATTAATAATAAATTTGTAAATATTCAGGATATTTATAATTATTGTCTTAATTATTTAAATATTATAATTGAAAATTATAATTCTTTAAAATTTTCTTCTCATACAATAGTGATAATAATAGAAAAAAGCATTAGAAATTTATAATTGCTTTGATGCAGATGTTTTTAAAAGAATTTATGGAAAAAATATATATAAAGAAAAGTATTATATTTGTGAAAATAATTTAAATATTATATTGTCATTTTATCAATTATCGATAATTAATGAATTAAATAATTTAAATTGTATAAAAAAGGAATAGATTTAAAACATAAAAATTCAACTGAATCCACAAATGAAAATTCTGTATATGAATAATTATTAATTAGACTTATTCCTTTATAATTATATAATTTATAAAGATGTCAAAAAAAGATATATAGTTTAATATATCGTATTTAGTAAATGAAAAAAAATATAAAATTTATTTTTTATCATAAAAAAGATAGTTATTTAATAATTCTTATAAAAAAAGTAATATATTATGAATGTTGAAATTAAAATTATCATTTAAAAGGAGTAAAATATATTTAGAATTTAGGTTAAAATTAATATTAATTTTTATTATTATATATAAAATATTTTATAAACATATAAAAATTTAATACAGTTTATTTATGTTTCATAAGTTTTTTATTTAATATACTTATAAAATATTATACAAGTAAAATTTTTTCATATTTTTTTTATTATATATTTATAAATTTTGTCTTTTACTTAATGAATTAAATTCAGGAAATTTAATTTTCAAAACAGAAAGATTTTTTGAAATCTTTTTTGGAAAACATACTTCTTGTGTTATTAATATTTTTTTTGAAATTGAATTTTTTAAATTAATTGAATATATATTATTAGATATATTTTTAATTTTGTTTTTTTCTTGCAAAGCATTATATTTTTGTGCTAACATTAATTTATAATTATAAGATTTTAATTTTTCATTAAAATCTTTCCTTTTCAAAGCATCATATTCTAAACTTGTTAACTTTTTATTATTAAATGAATTAATTTTTGGTAAAAGAATTGGTTTATTATTACTGTATATTAAATTATATATCTTTTTATATTTATTAAATTCAGTAAAAAGTAAATTATTTTCGGATTTTTCATTAATTAAATTTCTATTATCATTCCTAATTGAATTAAATATTTGATTTTTTACTTTCATAGATAATTTAGATAAATTTATCAAATTAGAATATTTAATTTTTTCAGAACTTAATGCTTTTTTATATCTTTCAACATTATCATTATTATACTCATTTTTAATTCTTTTTTTTGCCCAAGATGCATAATTTTTAATAAAATTTTTAGGTCCAAAAAACCCCATACAATCATTAATTTCATGTTTATTAACAATAATATCATCTAATTCTTGTATTTCAGTTAAATGTTCATGATTTTCATTTAACCATTCATTATTTAAAATATCTTTAATAGTAAACCTCTTATTAGGATCTTTTTCTAAACATCCTCTAATAAAATTTTTAAATCCTTCACTTAAATGTAAATCACTATAATCTAAATTAATATTACTTTTATTAGTATATTCTTCATCGTTTAAACTATCGTTTAAATTTTCACTATCATTATTAGTATATATATTATTATTATTTAAATTTTCAATATCATTATTTTTATACATATTTAAATAAGAAAAAATAGAATCATCATTATAATCATTTTTTTTTTTTTTTTTTAAATTATTATTATTAATATTTTTTTCATTTAAATTCTCGTCAGGAAATTCCAATTTGCTTTTAGTAATATTTTCAAATAATTCTAAAGGAGAAACAATTTTATTTAATTTAAAAGGAAAAATCCTATAAGCAATAATAAAAGAAGTAATTCCAAGTGCCCAAATATCTAAAGGTTTTCCTCTTAAATTTTTATCTTTTTCATTTAAAATACAAGTTTCTGGTGCTCTAAATAAATTAGTTCCTTCTACTTTTTTTCCTATATTATCATCATTTAAATTTGTTAACATTGCACTAACATTAAAATCAGTTATTTTACAATTATTATTATTATTAAATAATATATTTTCTGGTTTTATATCTCTGTGAATTATTCCTTGATGATGTAAATAATTTATTCCTAATGAAATTTCACGAATTATATTTTTTATTTCTTTTTCTGAATAAAAACTTTGTTCTATTGTTTTATTTTCTTTTATAAAATTTTCATTTATATTAAATATTTCTTCTTCTTCATTATAATTTAAAATATTTCCTTTTTCTATATATTCTAATATTAAATATACTTTATTTTTTTCATTGTTATATATTATTTCATATAATTTTATTATATTTTTGTGGTTTACTTTTTTTAAAATTGCTATTTCTCTCATTGCATTTTCTAAAAGAGAATTTACAATAATTTTTCCTTCTTTATTTCTCTGAAAACAAGTTTTACTTGTTAAATGAGTTTTATTTATTATCTTCATTGCATATTTTTTTCCATTTTTTTCTATTAATTTTATTTTACTGAATGATCCTCTTCCTAATAGTTTTATTATTTTATAACCATTTATGATTTTATTTCCTTCATTATCTTTTGTTTTTTCAGCTTCAAATTCAAGTACATTTTTCATTTCTTTTTTAAAATTCATACTGAAAGATTATTATATTTTGATTAAGTTATAATTTTTAATTCAATTTTAAAAATATTCCAAAAAAAAAAATGTATTTTTTTTCAAAATAAATAAAAATAAATTTTATATAAAAATAAAACTATTTAAATAAATATTATAAATATAAAAAAAGTAAAAAAAAATATTAATCATCATCTTCTTCATCTTCATCTTCTTCAAATTCATTTTGTATTTTATAATTAAGTAAAATACCTCCATCACCAATAGGTTGACTTTTAATTAAATTAAAATTTTGTAAAATACTATCATTAAATAAACTTTTATCACCAGTTTCTCCTGTAATAGGAACCATAATAATATTAATTTCATCAATACATTTTTCTTTTAAAAAACTACTATTAATAGTACTACCACCTTCAAGAGTTAAATATCTAATACCAAAATATTTTCTTAATTTTTTTAAAGCAAATGGTATAATAATATCATTTTTACCTGAAAAAATATATGAACATCTTATACCTTGTAAATAAGCTAAATATGATTTATCTACATTTTCAGTTATTATTTCAATTATATGTTTATCTTTTGAATCTGGTAAATGTCCTATTTTCCATCCTAATGAACCATTTCTATCAAATGCTATTGCATATGATTTTGATTTTGTATTTGATATATAATCACCTTCTTTTATTTTTTTACCTTTAAATCCTCTTAAATTTGGATAAAAATTATGTGTATATGATTCTGACATTGTTATTTTCCCACATATAAATCCATTTGATTTTATCTCTTTTTTTATATTATTATATATTTTCAAATATGGTATACATTTTTCTGAACTTAAAAAATTACCTGTTACTTTACCATCTATTGTCATTAACATTAAACAATTTATATATGGACGTGAGGTAAATTCCATTTTTTATTATATAATTTTATTTTTTAATTATATTCTTTTTTATATAAATTAATATTTATAATATTTAAATTATATAATTTATTATTTATTTTGGATAATTTTTTGTATTTTTAAAGCATTTGATTTATACATTCTTGATAAAATATCTTCAAATCTATTTTTTGAATAAACTCTATTATTCATAAAACTAAAATTTGAATTATTAATATTTTGAGATGAATTAATCGACATATTATGACTCCTAATATAAGATTTATTTAATTGAGAATTATTATTTATATTATATAAACTATTATTATTACTATTATTAATACTTTTAATTTTATCTTCAAAAGTATTGGGGGCTGAACTTATTTTTACAAGTTGATTTAATAATTGAACATTTTCTTCCATTTTTTTTAAAAATTTCTTATCTTTCATATTATTTTTTATATAATATGTATCATCTGGAGAAAAGTCTTTTCTTTTGTTTATTTTTTTAGAAATACTATTTGGAATTTTAAATCCTGCTTGAATCGATAAATCTTCAAAATATTTATCTAATTCTGGATTATTTTCTTCATTTATTAAAGAATTTTTTTTTTCATTTGATGAATAATTATCATTTTTTATTGAACCCATATATGAATTTCCTTTATTAATTTGTTTCATATTTGGATTTATTGTAATTAAAATTTCATCAAAATTTTTTTCTAATGAATATAAGGTTTTAGAATTAATATTAGTTTCAAATGCAAAATTAGAATTAATACTATAATTAACTAAAGAATTATTTTGATTATTATTAATATTTTTATTTATAATATTATTGTTTTGATTATTAATATTATTATTCTCAATATTAAATTGATTATTTTTATTATTATTTTCAATATTAAATTTATTATTTTTTAAATCTTGATTTTCTTCAGTTATATTATTTTCTCTTGAAGATTCCATAATAACATTATTAAAAATATTATCTGGAAGATAAGTTGGTTTTAATATATCATCATAAACATTTTTCATTTTATTTTTTAAATTATTTGAAATTGGATTATAAATTTTAATTTTATTATTATCATTTATATTATCTGGAGTTTCATAAACAAGTCCTTCAACATCAGTTATTTCTTTACAAGTAAATAAATTTCCTCTATATTTTAAAGGAATTTTTCTTTTATCATAATTATTTGTTTCTTGTTGTAAAAAAGATTTATTTTTTGAGAGTTGATCTCTTTTTTTTATATTTTCTTTTTTTGAATTCTCTATTTGTTTATTTGAATTTTTAGGCTTATTTTCATTTAATTTTTCTATTTCTCTTTGTTGAAGTTGTTTTATTATTTCTTCACTTTTTATTTTATATTTTTCCATTTCTGAAATTTTATCAAAAATAAATTGAGCAAATTCCTTATTTTCATATAAAACTTTTTGTTTTTGAATTTTATCAATAAAATTATTTTTCAATTTTTTGATTTCTTTTTCTAATTTCAAATAATTGTTTTTCTTTTTTTCTTGTTCAATTATATTATTTTGAAAATTTTTATTTCCAAAAGTATTATTTTTTTTTCTTTCAATAGAATCCCATTTATCTTCTAATTCTCTTAATAAAGAATATCCACTTATATTCATTATTTTATTATTATCTCTTGTACTATTTGTATATATTTCTTCATTAAAAATATTATCTACTTCATTTTCATTTGAAATTACTACATTACTTAAATTATCATTATTAAAATCATTTTCTATCTCATTTTCGATATCATTATCAATTTCATTTTCTATCATTTGAATTAAAAATTTATAAAAAAATAATAATATAAAATAAATATATATATATTTAAATAAATATTATATTATTACATATTACTAATTATCATAATAATTTTCAAACTTTTTTTCTATATTTTTTTTGTTTTGTGATATATAAACAAAATAAAAATGTAATTCTTCTGGACTTTCAATATTTTTAAAATTTATAAATTCATTTGTCTCATTAATATTACTAATATTTGAATTTACAGATTTTGTTTTTTTTTTATTTAATGTACTCTGTGTAGTTGAAATTTTAGTTTGTTGAATACTTTTATCAGTTTTTAAATTATTATTTTTTCTCATTGAATTATTTTTAATATCTTTATTATTATTTCCTAATTTATGATTGATTTTTTTAAAAAAATCATTATAATAAATATTTATATTAAATTTATATTTAGAAACATTTTCAGAAGAGATATTATTATATGATGGAATAATATTCCTTTTTTTATTCTTTTTTGATATTTGTTTACTTATTAAAGACTTAATTTTTTTTTTTTTAATAGAACTTTCATTAAATTTTTTCTTTTTATATAAATTTGAAGAAAAAGAACAATTATAAGAAGTAAACAAATCATTTAAATTTCTTTTTCTCAAATTTTTTTCTCCTGAATATTTTTTAGAATAATTCTTAATAGAATTATTAAGACTATTAGAATAATCTCTTTTAGAATTTAAATTATTCGCAAAAATGGAATAATTAGTTATTAAAGGGGAAGATCCTAAAGAAAATAAATTTTGACTAATTTTCTTATTAACACTATTACATTTTTTATTACTAGTCTGAGCAGAATTTATTTTTCTACTTGTAGTGTAATTATGATATAAATTTGTTAATAATTGATTATGTGAATTTAAATAATTTGAAGTATTTGTTGAATTTGTTTGAGTATTTGTTTGAGTTATTAATCTTTTTGTATCAGATATTATATTTGGAATTGTTAATTTTCTCTTTGTTAATGGAGATGTGAATATCATTTGCTTTAAATGGAGATTTTTTTTATTTAGTCCTGAAATTTTTGATGACATTTAAATATTTTTTTTAATTTTTATTTATTCATTTTTAAGGTATGTGTTAATTTTTTTTTTGGGAAATTAGAATAAATTTATATTTATTTAATTTTAAAAATATCTATAAGAAAAAATAAGTAATTTAGAGATAGAGATTTTTTCTATAATGAAGAAAAGGATTATTCTTATTGTTAAATATTTTATTTTTTTTGTTTTATTTTTTTTTTAACTTGATTTATTTTATTATGAAGGTTAATTTTTTTAATTCTTTTTCTTTTTCTTGAAATAAAATTAAAAATTTTAGGTTTATTAAAATATTTTTCAAAATTTTTTTCTAAATTTTTTATATTATTATTTAATTCATCAAATGATTTTTTTTTAAATGATTGATTTTTTAATAGTTCATTTCTTTCCAAAAATTTATTTTCTAAATTAATATATTCCCTTAATTTGAATATATCAAATTGACTCATTTTATGATTATTTTCTTCTTTATAGTTATTAATTTTAAAAATATTTTCATTACCACCATTCTCATTAAAATTTTCATTTACAAATAAATTATAATTATCTTCTAAATTTAATTAAAAAGAATATTTTACTATCAAAAACTTTATTAAAAATATTTTCTCTTTCATTACTTTTTTTTTCTATCTATAAATAAATATATTAAAAAATATACTTTATTATTCCCATTATTTTTATAATTTGAATACTTTGAATCCATTTTTATTTCTTTAATTTAATATTATTTTAATAATACAATACAATTTAAAAACTACATATAAAAAAACATTTAATACAAAAAAAACTATTTAAATTAAAAAAAAAATTTAAAATTTATCCAAAAAAAATAAAAATGGGCAAAACTAAAAAAACCAAAAAATTTGCAAAAATAAAGCGTATCCTAAATCCAAAAGATAAAAGATTAAAATCAATAAATGAA
>Ga0256407_10011308_pt1 | contig 12384 bp, 10 predicted proteins | sample RumenRJG_04DNA_FD_193489 | JGI IMG/M metagenome (GOLD analysis project Ga0256407, IMG submission 193489) | Bovine rumen microbial communities from Lethbridge, Alberta, Canada - RJG_04 | ecosystem: Host-associated > Mammals > Digestive system > Stomach > Rumen | place: Canada: Alberta... | reverse complement strand
ATACGCGAGTTTTAACTTATTGAGCAGACATCGTCTAACACAAGATCCAAGGCAATATATTCTTATGGTGCTATTGACATGGCATTATTGATATCCACATATAAACATTAAGTATAGAATCAATAGTAAAAAAATAAACATCAACATAACAGGTCAATAATAATACTATTATCGTCGAATTTTTATTAGTATCATATTTAAAATTTTCCTTGTATAATTTTTGTAAAATATATAATTAATTAAACACGTCATTGAGGTCGAAATAAAAACCACACTTATTGCACAAAAGATCCACTTTATGTAATTATCTATAAGTATTTTACTTATCGCTAAATGACTTATAATAAAAATAATAATAATAGATCCAACATTAATAAAAAAACGTTTTGAGAAATCAACAAAATTTCTTTGCATTATATTTTTAGATAAATAAACTGCTGAATATACTAAACGAAAACTGATTGCAACAATCGTTCCAATCGCAACACCAATTAATCCATATTTTTTTACAAGTATTATAGAAACAATGATATTGATTACTGCTTCCCCATAAGCTGCTACTCTTGTTTGTTTAAAATGCCCTGCTGCAGTTATCGTTGATTGATATGGAAATCGTAAACAATATATAGCTGAAGCCGTAGTTATGAGAACAGCAAATAAAGGCTGTATGTAGTTAGTATCGTCTATCCCTTTTGTGTACAGTGAAATAAATGGAACTATCATTACATATACTGTAGAAAAAAAAATAGAGCATGCAAAAGAGATAATTGTCTCATAAATATTAAATATCTCTCTCAGTTGTTTCTTTTGATCTTTGGCAATCATATCGCCAAAAAGTGCTTCCATTCCGGAACACAAAGCAATTACAATACTTCGAATATGATTAGTTACCATATAGTAGACTGAATATACAGCTACTGTTTTTAGATTTGATAGTATTGTAAGAACTGCAACATCTGTATTTGAATGAATATAGTATGCTATATGCTGACCTAATCCATCCCATCTTTGTTCCAAAGATTTTTGATCACGTTCCACAGTATTATTCAATCCATATCTATTATTAACGTAAATCCACATTGCAGTAGGCTTTATTAAGAACACACAACTGCTAACCAATTTTACGAACACTAGGCCGCTGCCTAACTTTACTAGAACTATAACCATTATAGTGTTCAGTATTATAGTTACAATGGATAATGTATTTATTAGATATACTCTCTGGTCTGCCTGAATTAAAGCACTGTAAGCTATTCCGATAAAATACTGACCAAATGTCGACACAGCCATCGCTATAACTAAAAGAAAGGATGTTTGCCAGTTATAACAAGTAATATGTGAAATGGTCTTAAATGAGCATGCTAATAAAAATGTATATCCGATGCTAATAAAGGCAATCACTCTGAAGAAATGCTTTAATTCGTAAACAATTACGCTTATTCTTTTTGTATCTTTTTCTGCTAATGGTTTATATAAAGCCGCTCTAGCAACTCCACCTATCCCACCCTCTAATAATGTAATATATGAAAGAAATTGCGCAATTGAAGTAGTTGCTCCATACGCCTCAGATCCAAATGCATTTAATAATGTACGCGGGACAATAAGACCACATAATAAAGTGGTTATTTGTAAGCATAAAGTAGTTATGATACTTTTTTGAACTCTGACAAATCGCCCTTTTCCCATTTACTACCTTCTTTAACTCGTATAGAAAAATTATTATTCGATTATATCAATCCTCTATCTTTTAAGATATTGTTTAATAATTCCCTCTTGCTTTTTTACTTCTTTACAAATGTTTTACGTGCTAATAATCAGATATAAATATCTTAGATTTGTCAATACTCTATTTGGATACCTACTAATACATTTGTACCATTCTTTCAAGGCTTTGTTTTTTTCACCATTTCGAGCATAGTAAACTGTAACAATAATATGACGTCTCCACCATAATACAGCATCTGAATCTATATACTCCTGATACTTATTATTCAATCGCTCCAATCCATTTATTTTTTTCTTTGGATCACTTGTGATTTTTTCCCCACTATGTTCATGATATATTACCAAAGGTTCATCAACATAATCAATTTCATATTCTTTAGCAATCCTGAGCCATACATCATAATCTTGTGACGATTGCATTAATACATCAAATCCACCAATTTTTTTTAAACAATCTAATTTCATAAGCGGAAAAGAAGTGGATTCGATAAAATTACTATATAATAATTCATAAAATACATCACCACGGCAAAACTTTGTCTTCTTTCTAAAAGCCTTTCCTGTATCATCATTTTGACATATACTACCACAATAAACCAATGCAGCATCACTTTTTTTCATTACTTGAACTTGCTTTTCTATTTTTTCCGGCAACCATTCATCATCATCATCAAGAAAAGCAATATATGTCCCTTTCGCTATGTTCATGCCCGTATTTCTTGCAGCGCAAGCACCCATGTTTTTTTCATGCGGAATGTATTTAATATCATATCCACTATCTGCCATCCCGTTAATTAGCTGACTTATATTTTTACGATACACAAAATCGGAGGGGCTATCATCGACGACGATAACTTCAATATTAGGATATGTTTGATTAAATACACTATTAACGGCTCTTTCCAGCATAGCAAGTTCTCGTTTATATGTAGTTATTACCACAGATACCAATTCTAACATTGTATTATATCCTTGTTTTTATTAACAATTGCCTTCAAATAAGCATAGTTTGTTATATGTTTTGAATTATCATAAGTCAAATATTTTTTTCGGTGAGGAAGGATAAAAAACTTAGAGGAAGAAAATAGTTTTTTAAGTTTTCTCTCATCATACTTTTCATTGACTATTTCTCTAAGTAAATAAATATTGTCATTACCTGGTTCCAGTGTCTCAACTATTTCTTTAAATTTTTCATTTTCTCTGTATAGTAAAGCTATAATATAGTCGAAAACAAAATAGTCTATACATAAATCATGGTCAAGCCAATATTGATTAAGAATAGCAGAAATGATATAAAGATAATGGCTGTTGTCACATCCACCCAAAATACCAACTACCCATCTACCTTTTGATACATAAGGATTATAAGCATTATATTTATTAATTGAAAAAAACGGAGTATTAAAGATACTATCATCAATAGGGGAAGAAACGTATGTTGTTGCATCAAGCCATAATCCCCCGTATTTGGAAATGACCATCATTCTAATGATGTCAGCAAAGTGAGCATTTGTAATTATCCCATTTAAATATTTTTTTTCTATATCGTTAGGTAAATTGATATATTCTTTGACATTCGCATTCGTAAGAACAATAACCTGATGCCCATTTGAATTTTGCTTCATGCTAGCAATAGTCAATTGAATCACATCTGGAGCGTTTTCTTCACCTTGAAGCCATGCCGTCCAAATGCACCTATCATACTTTGTGGTCGATGTCGATCTTGTAGTTTCTATTTTATTATTAAAATTATTAAAGTAACCCTTATATTGATTAAATAAATATGACAATATTACCTTGTGTTTTACTTCAAGACAATGCCAAGAAAATGCAGTCTTTCTTTTCTTATAATTGAAAATGCTGCATATTTTAACGATAATGAAGCATTTAAGTCCATATTTATGGCAATAGGAAACATATTCTTTAATTCTATCTTTCTTCATCATTTCTCAAATATAAAATGTCATGTATCTGATTAATAACTATTCAATTTATTAGGAATCATATTATAATCACAGTTCACCACCACAAAATAGTAAATTCCTGTATAGTAAACTTACGTATCTTTATACATTATGTTATTAATATTATTAACTAAAACTTCCCATAGCAAAAATGGGCTCTACACCTTGAAAAGTCAATAACACAAGCAATCAGATAGTATATTTACGATGCCAATGCGGCTTTCGCCAATGAATTCCGAATATATTCAGGAATGCGGCCAATAAAAATATCGATTAACAGATGCAATTGCTCCTCTGTAGGCTGAAAGACAGCGCAAACACTGTCTATCATGATGTTTAAGATGATCTGGAAAGATTCTCCGAAATAGATATTCGCTAATTCATCTGTTAAGAAGAAAAAGATATCTCCAAGAGTCCGTTCATCCTCGTTACGCCGCTGTTCCATCGCGATCATCAGAGTGGCTGTTAAGCCACTTTACAATAATCCCACTGATTATGCGGAATTAAAAGCAGGATTCCTGCCTTTGTTCCGCAATTGTACCTTGAAAATTCCAGAACTGTTTTTTGGCACAAAAAGGCTTTCGCCAGTTTGTCGATGTTCATCGCTATGATCGAGAGCGCATTGGAACTCCGTGTAGTTCCTTCTAGCCTGATCCTGATCAGCCCCATGCCTAAGCTCCGCTTCTAAAGACTGAATGCCAGCTCAACCTCTACACAATCTGCGTTATCGATGTATTCAGTTCGTTTATCGACCGAGGAATCTTTTTAATTCTCCCCAGTGAAGGACCTGAAAGACGGATTCCTTTTGACTTACAGTACTGCAGGTTTGCCCTGTTCCGGTATATCTTATCCGCCAGAACTCTTCCGGGATAATGACCTTCCCTCTGATAGTACCTGTCGATGATATTCTGGAGGACTTCGCTCTCGTTATAAGCTTTGAAAGAGATCTTTTCAATACGGCTAAGACCATCCACGATGCTCAGATCCAGCTTTGCTCCGAACTCGACAACTGCTGCAGCTTTTCCGCGGATGATAGGGCGGATAAACGGCTGGCTGATACTTACGATCCTGTGCGGCACCGTATGTGTCCTGTTATCGTACATGTACTTCTGCTGTTCGCAGACCTTCTCTATGATCTCTATCAGACCCTTTTGTTTATCATCTGCCTCATAGCCTCATAGCCGTAATCAGCGAACCAGCGGATATAGTCAAGGTCTCTTTTGATATATGACAGCTGCTTTTTTATCGCATTCCGGATCTTTTTCAGGGTCTTTTTCCGGCTTCTTGCGAAGTTCAGATAATCCTTGCGGGCGTTCCTCCTGTACATCCTGGGTCTGTACAGGTTATGCACATAGCAGATGCTGCAGATGATGTTCTCCAGCTTTTCCCCGCCTTCATTCAGGATGCTTACATCCTGAGGGAATCGGATGTTCTGCGGTGCACACGTGGCATCTACGATCAGAGTTCCCCGGTTCTCACCTGGCTGCTCTTTGGAAGGACTTTCTGAACTTTCACCAGAAGCTGAGGGTTTCTTTGAAGTTTTCCTCCCTTTGGCGGCGGATCATTAGGTTTGTTGAATTCTATGGTCATCTCATTGATCTCAGCAAGGACTTTTCGTTCAGCTTTTTTATGAATTCCACCAGAAGCGAAGGAACAAACGAGGCTTCATCACGATATCCGGACAATCCGATGAAGAACTGGAGATAAGGATTCTCCTTGATCTCCTCTACAAGTTCTCTGTCAGAAAGGCCGTATTTCTTCTGTATCAGGAGAGACCCCAGCGCCATTCTCAAAGGCTTTGCAATCAGTCCTGTATGGCTCGTATACAGGGATGCATACCTTTCTTCGATCGCATCCCTGGGGATTGTAGATGCTTTAATGACCCAGCGATTCAGAGGATTGATCTTAAAACATAAGGGCTGATTAAAGTCTGTTAGTTTTGCTTGTTTGTTCTGGATTTTCTTATACATAGATACATAGAGTTTGCATCCTGTAAAATCTGCAAGGTTTTTTGAAGAAATCTGCTTTTATCCTTGCATTTATTTTCTACAGATTGTCTGCAAACATTGTAAATATGTGGGTTTTAACTTATTGAGCAGACATTATTTACACTATGACGTTAACAAAGAAGATCAAATCTTTTTGATGTGATAAATATTAGTTAAAAATCAATGATTCACTGTCTTAAAAAAATAAGAATTCTTTTTCCCAATCTCTTTTCATTGTTGTATTTCTATTTTGAAAGATTAAGTTCGTATTATTTAACATACAAAATCATTTCTTAACTGCATAATATCTTTTAAGCTTACTTCTAATTATTACATAATTCGTCTTTGTAAAGCCCACTTTCTGTATGCCGTGTATTGAAGAATTATTTTTATCGTCAACGATCATGTAAGCTATCCCCCCATCCTTTAATTCATTCTTGATAATAGTATATAATACATATGGATAATATCCTTTTCCTCGAAATTCATAATCAGTCCAACAAGGTCCAATTTCAATATCGTTAGCCTTTAAAAAAGGAAATTTTGCTTTTCCTTTAATAACAAAAGATTTGTGTATTAATACATTTTTTTCATATACACAATACACTTTTATTCTGCCCAAACATGTTATATTCCATAATAATAATTCTTTTGTTGATACATTTATTTCATTTAAGGGTTTAATTAACACCTTAATATTTGGAGATGGCGGAACTACTCTTTTTAATGTAAAAATATCTATTTTATATAATTCTCTCATAAGCCTATACCTTTAGCACAAGAAACAAAACTAATAAAATAGGTATTAACTGTATCTAGAATAATATATATTTCTAATAAATATATTTTAAACAAGAGTCACCAGATGATTTAATTCGCTCTCTAGTAAATCTTATCGATTTTATTTGCAAAAATAGTAGTACAAAATAAATTTGACTCGGCTTAGTGTAATAGGTCACACGACCATAATCCAAAATCAATAATATACTTAACAAAATAAAACATGGATAGATAGATTCTTTTTTATTATTACATATATTAATATTTCTAATAATTGAACACAGTAAAAACAAATACCTCGAATAATAAATAACAAATCCTATAATTCCTCCACAACATAATAATTCAATATAATTATTATGCAAATAGGATCCATATATTGCTGTTGCATTTCCTATTCCAATTCCTCCTAAAGGGTTTTCCAAAAAATAGTGCCACCCAAATCTTATCATATCGCTTCTTGCTTTTGCTGATAAGCCAACCTCACCTTCTCCCAAAAACATGTTTATCATCATTGTCATTCTATTATTAAGTCCGGAAAACAAAGGAGAATTCAACAGTAAATAAAAACCAACATAACAAATAAGTAGAAGAATCAAAAAACTAATAAATGTATTTAACAGGTTATTGAAATCAACATAATAAAATAAAAATACCAGGACAATCCCAATTATAATGATCAATATGGATTTACGGCTCTGTGTAGCAGAAATAATTAATATGGATGGAATAACTAATGGACAAGATATGGTCAATTTCTTTTTTCTACCAATTTCAATAAAGTCAAATAAACAGCTAAATGCAATCATAGCGCCAAACATATTTATATTACCAATCTCATTTGTCATTCTTTCTGAATTCATAAGCATTTGATATAAACGATTAAAGCCATAATGCTGAAATTGATAGAACGTAATGATATATCCACTCCATTTAAAACATCTCATTAAGGAAACTGTATCTTCATCTACACTATATGCGATATAGACACAAGAAAAACATATGAACATCTCTAACATTCTCTTGGCCATTATTATAGAAAGAGAAGGATATAATGCCCATAACGAACTTAAGAAAACAAAAATAATCATCAATATATTAAAAAAATAATATGATTCAAATTTAATCTCAAGTTTACCTTTGGTTTTGAGAATCAAAAGGATAATCGAAATAGTTAAATATATATACCTTCCACCTGGTATAACATCAAATATTGCAAAACAGGATATCAAAATTGTAGTGAATATTTCACAAATCCATGCATTTAATGTGTATAAATCCATCAAAGAAATTTTACCTCTCCATGGGTAATCATAAAAGATTAATCCAGTAATTTGCAATCACTTGAACAGGCCAACGATGTCTAATGTCTGCAGCTTTTTCCCCTATTGACTGAGCTATATCTGGATTTTCAATGAGATATTTCATTGCCAGATACAATGCGTTAACATCCCCAACTGGAACAAGTAAACCATTTACATGATCAGAAATCATTTCACGTGCACCACCAATTGGATGGTCTGTAGAAATAACCGGTAAACCTAAAGCCAAAGCCTCCAGTATAGAATTTGATAACCCTTCATAGTCCGAAGTACAAACATACATAGAACTTTCACGCATTATATTATGAATATTACTTGAGTGTCCCATAAGCTTAACACTATTATTCATCCCTAGATTATCAATAAGGTTTTGAAGGTTTTTTAACTCACTACCTGAACCATATATTTCCAGAGTGTATTCAGCGTACTCATTATGTAATTTAGCAAAAGCATTAATCAACATAGGTATGTTTTTCTGTGGAACAAGACGACTTGCAGTAACAATGACCTTCCTGCGCATTCCATCAAAAACAGGCGGTAAATGAGGGTTTACTGGATTAGGTATCACTACGCCTTTCTTTTGAATCCTTAAAGGAAATAGTTTCTTAGCTTCCTCAGTTTGAAAAACACAAACATCTGCACAAACAAATAGCCAATCACGTAATAATCGTAATATCTTTGAATACGGAGTATATCTTGGATCACATCTTTCAGAAAACACAATGCGATTAGAAGTAAATAAAGAACAAACACCAACAATCCGTATGGATGCATTAGCAAAGGCTACAACTGTTGCTGTCGGCCTGGTGCGAAGGCATTTTAATAATGAAATTGTTTCATCAAAATACCTCCCGATTTTAGTTTTCTTATTTGAACTAATATCAATATTATGTATGCCCTTAGGAATCGAATAGCAATGACCATAGAATCCAGGCCTTGTCTGAATTAGTGTAATATTATGACCTTCCCTTGCCCATTCTTCCATAAGCTCTGTCAGCACACGTTCAGCCCCTCCTTCACCTATTTCTACAGTAACAACTAATATTTCTTTCGGAAACGTAGATGAATTATTCAAATCTCTATTGCCCCCACAAACTAATAAAACAACAAGTTAAAAAAATATGTAATGTCTTCTACTGCTGTTATTCCAGCTTCTGATCCAAGTACCTTATACTCCAGAAGATCTGGTCGATCTCCCGTTTCCAGGCACAGCTGCCCGCGCGCTCGAATATTGTCTTCAGCCTAGTCATAAATGGCGGGGATGGCAAACCGCTGTCACCTCTGAGGTTGAGCCGGATGTCCTTATATTCTGTGCGGTATTCATTAAGAACAGGCTGGAGGAAATCAACCGTTCCATCAGAGGAATATACATTTCCCGTCAGGAGCTGTATCTGGATCAGGTCATGTGTATGTCCGTCATAACACAGGAGCGGATGATAGCCGCTGTCATGGTAATGGAAATTGGAAATTGAACCATCTGCCTTCCTACTGGCCATAAGCAGCCATCAGTGTAGAGTTCAGATCAAGCACCGCTTCCGTGGCATGACGACAGAATAAACAGCTTTTCGCATCTTTTTAGGATCGCAAAGAACTGTCCTATGGTGAAATCGTCCAAACGGTTCCAGAAACGGGAAAGCGTTTGCTGGGAAGCATGAGAACCATTGCCTACAAGCCTTGTAAAGAGAGGATCCTTTCTAAAATGGTCAGCGCAGTCATCCGTAAATTAAGCTGCAAAGACCTGATACAGGAACTGGAGCAGCATGAAACAGTCGGAATGTTTACGAAATGAATCTTTCCAGGGAAAACAATCTTCGAAATAATACCCTCAACCCCATGTCCCTAAAAATCATAGATCATGAGCAAGCCGGCATCCGAGGAAAGGTTTCCATCGTTAAAATTCATTTTAAAGCAGCTATATCTTTCAAGAAGATGATGTATAAAATATCCATAAAAAGTCCCTCTCTTATGGTATGTTTTGAGCTTCGACACCTAAATTTTCGCGTGGATCGGGCTCTTTTTTCACCAGATCAATGAAAGCAATTTCAATTGATAACATTGTAACTATGCGGAAAAGCATTGTTTACAACTTACTGCTGACTATAATTCAGGTCAAACAATGTTCTTGTTTTGATTATTATTTCATGCTCAAAATTATCTTACTTGTGATCTACGAATTTCTTCCATCAATAATACAGCCGATATTTTTTTCATTAATGTAACAGAAGAAAAATTAGATATAAAAGTACGAAAAGGATATAAAAAAGCAATAGCAAATCTGATGTGTGTTCTATAAAGTATATTTAACTTACAATAAGCCTTTCTAAATAAAAAATACTTTTCAAGATAATCCTGAAACGATGTTTCATGTACAATGTTCCTTGCCCCATCACAAATATAGCCACCATTTTTAATAAACTGTTCATGATCGGTTAAGAGTGAATAAACTAATGAGGCATTCAATCCAAATTTTTCTTTTTGAGGATCTGTTTTTAATACCTGAAAATCACAACATCTTCCACGATACGTCAAACATGCATAACCATACATTAGGCTATCATCAACAGAAAAAGCGCCATATACTTTATCATATTTCCATTTACTAATACTGTTTATAAATTTATCATGCTCAATTTCTGGTCGATAAGAAATAGGGTATGTCTCAAAAGCTTTTTTAGCAATCCTGAAAATATCTTCCGAGTGCATTTGAGGATCAATCTGCTTCACAATAAAGTTTTTTATCCCCTTCTTTATTTCATATCTTCTCTTACTTTTTAAAAGCGATAATTCAAATGGTGTATCTTTTATAACATACCACCAATTGGTTTCAATTTTAGAATCCCAGTCCGATGTCCAACGAACTAATAATGGTTCTCGCCATCCAAAACATTTCCATATACTCCCATTTTCTATCGGTAAAATATTCACTTTTTCATGCGGCGGCGTAGAAGGAAGCGCTGCATGCTGATAAAGATACCATCCATTAATCATCTATAAATGCACTTTCATAAATAATATAATAATATCAGTTACTTAAATAATATTACTTAAATGATAAATGTTACTAAGTAATCATTTTTTACTTTCTTTTCGTTATTTAAAAATCCACATTCAATAAAGCACAATATTATCACGCAAATCATCTTTAAAATATGGAAACGTAGTATATGAATAAAATAATAATTGTTCTAAATCAAGCATACGGTTATTATTTTTGGTCCAATTAACAATAAAGATTATATAAAGAATACAAATAATTGTATTATAGCTTATATGCTTTATAATTGTGATGGGTTATTCGTTTTTCTAAAGGAGGAAGAATCATATAATCATGATAATGTTTTTCTAGATAGCTGTTATAATCTCTTATACCTCTTACCATATAGCCTTCAAATTCAACATCGATATATTCCTCAAATGTTTTTTTTAACATAATTTCTTGTTTTCTATAAGAACCACATACACATCCTGCATATTTACACTTTTCAAAGCTGTTGCTTAAATTAACCTCATCTATTTCCTTTATTAGTCGTTTTGTGTTTACTATCCTACTTAAAAAAAACATTCCTATCCGTATTGGTTCTATTAAGATGCTGTGTGTTTTACTACGAAAATATTTCCCCCATGTTGATGCCACTAATAACTCTCTTTTCCACTCTGTCTTGTTAAAAATCCTTTCCGCTTCAATTCTTGTACTACCAAGACCGTCTATTGGGAAAACATCAATGTAGACTCCCATATCATATTTTCTCGCAGCAACATCTTCAATAATTATTGTTTCGGGATCCCATATCTTGGCAAATAATGCATTGTATCCATTTACTGTATCATAATACAATAATTTAAATGGCATTGTATTATTTTTACAATAATCTATAAACTGTATATAATCAGGCCTTGGCATCATAACGTCTATATCATCATCCCAAGGAATAAATCCTTTATGTCGAATTGCTCCTAAAAGAGTACCTCCCCCCAAAGAGTATCGCCAATTATTCACTTTACATATATTATGAAACCATATCAATATATTCAATTCTATATCTTGGATTTCTTGTAGAGATAGTTCGTTCATACCTGCTAATTACCTTTATATAAAAATATATCCCATTAATCCAAATCAAGGAAAGAGATGTTTATCCAATTCATTTGATCATGAAGCACATTAGAATTTATGGACAATTCTTTTAATTGATAGGTAATAAATGGATTATGATGGTTTACTGCTAAAAAATGTAAATCTTTAAAAGTTTTCTCAGAAATGCTATTTTTGACAGCCCACGATCTTATAAACGCCACATTTTTATGTCTCTTTAACAGTATCCTTACACACATAGAGCATATGTATTTATAATTATAATCACTAGCAAAAATATCAATACCGCATAATTGAATAATAAATACCCCTTTATATTTTTTAATAAAATACCTACAATTTGCAACAGGTCTTCCCAGATTATCTCGTATTCCAAATTGTTTCAATTGTTTGTAAAGCATTTTCCATTTATAAAAATCTTCATCTGCATCAAGACAAAAGCCACTTCTATTCAACGGTAAAATGTTTATTACCTTCCCAACATTTAAACCTTTTATTCTAGAAATCGAAAG
>Ga0256407_10011307_pt1 | contig 12384 bp, 9 predicted proteins | sample RumenRJG_04DNA_FD_193489 | JGI IMG/M metagenome (GOLD analysis project Ga0256407, IMG submission 193489) | Bovine rumen microbial communities from Lethbridge, Alberta, Canada - RJG_04 | ecosystem: Host-associated > Mammals > Digestive system > Stomach > Rumen | place: Canada: Alberta | collected... | reverse complement strand
AATCAAAATTTGAATTCTCTAAATTCTCTAGTATTTTATTCATTTCTATAGTATTCTATTCTGATTTAATTTTCTCTTTTTTAATGTTCTGGAGTTAAAAATGAAAAAAATTACTGTTCCGATGCTGAATGTTTTGCTTGCGGCAGGAGTGATTCTGATCCTTGTGGGATTGTTCCTCATTTCAAAATTTTCTATCGGTTTCGGTGCGGAGCTTCCTGTTGGCTCTATTTTTGTAATGGTTTTCGGGGCTGTCATTTTTTATATAGCCATGACTCTGATTCACTGGGCATTATTTTTCTTTACCGGGCTTTTGGTGTTCTTCCTGGGCTTGTGCATGACGTTTGTTTTTTCGAATGTGTTTCCTTTTGCGCCAGAGCATATCTGGCCTATAGCCGTGCTTCTTTGCGGTGTCTGCCTTATACTTACTTGTGTTTTTAAGCATCGTAAGATTCGCGGAGTCTATTTCTTCCCTGCTATTCTGATTGAAGTTCTTGGAGTTGTGTTCCTGCTTTTTTCTCTTGATATAATAAAAATCCCGTTTTCTGTTTTTATGTCAAAATGGGGGCCGCTAGTCTTGATTTTGTCTGGTGCGTCTTTGATAGGCGTGTTCTTCTGGCAGCGTAACTTCAATGATTTCTTTCCTTATGATAAAGATGAATTGTCAGGTTTGACCGATGAAGACGAAAAAACTTTCTACGGGGAATAACTGATTTGAAACAATCGTGGCGGAAGTTTTCTGCCTTTGTTTTTATTTTCCTATTTTTTCTCGGCTTTGCTTCTGCACGCAAGAAAAAGGCAAAAATGCCTGCATCCGAAGAAAACACGTATGTCGCGGATCAATCCCAGTCGGTGACGCTCGTCCTTCCTGAGCGCAAGGAATATTCTTATTTTTCCGGAATCGGCGAGGATATTCTTGAGAACGTTGAGAAGGGAAGCCCGGATTCCCTTCGTACAGCGATTACGCAGCTAAAGCGGAGCGGTGAGTCTATGACCGAAAGCGAGCAGGTGCTTCTTTATATTGCTGTTTCTATCATGCAATTGTGCTGGAAGTCTCAGAATTTTGTGGAGCAAACGACAGGTCAGCTTTTCAAGAATGATTATACTGGTGCGATTTCATCTTCTCGGAATGGTTTTTATGACCCAGCCGCTGATCCAAAAGATTTCCTTGGTTTTGCCCTTCCGTCTTTGGTACTTGTGGCTTCTGAGACCCATAAAGACTATTATGAAAAATCTGAACAGGCCTTGCTCAAAGCCCTTTCTCTTCGACCGACATCAGTTTTTGTGAATTATCTTCTGGGGGTTTTGTATAAGCGGATGGGGGATTTCAAGCGTGCCAATGAATATTTTGGCTATGCTTCGGATATGGCGGTTTCATGTTTTGAGTGCTCCTATGCTTTTGCCGAGAGCTTTATGGCATTGTCTGATCCAATAAGTGCGTTTTCGCTTTCGGAAAAGCTTCTTCAGTCATATCCCCAGAACAAAAAACTTCTCCAGTTGTGTGCGGAATCTTCTTTTGCCGCTGAGGATTATGCGAATGCCGAGCTTTACGTGGGGCGTGTTTTGCAGATTGAGCCGGAGAATTCTTACTACCTTCTTTTTAGGACGCGAATTCTTGTCCAGAAGGGGGATTATATTCGTGCGGCGTCATTGCTTGACGCTTATGCCAAAAAAGATTCTTCTTCCAGGGATTATCTTGTGCTCCGTTTTACGATTCAGAAGAACTGGAACAAAAATATTTCTGCTGCGACAGCGACCATTGAAAATGCGTTGGTTCTTTATCCTGATGATTCCAAGATTATCCTAGAGGCGGCAAGCCTTGCTTCTGAGACTGGCTCTGAGATTGCAGGCAAGAGCGGAGAAGATCTTGCCGCTCAGATTCTTGCAAAAGAGCCGGAGAATATAGTCGCCCTGCAGATAAAAGTTGCATCAATGGTTTCTGCCAAAAAATGGAAGGATGCATACAAAGCAAGCTCCGAGCTTTTAAAAAAAGAGGATGTTCCTGACAGCGTACTTTTTACCCACATAAAGATTTGTCTTTCTGCAGGACGAAAAGACGAGGCATGGAATTATGCTTCAAAACTTTATTCAGAGAATTCTGCCGACGAAAACGTGCTCCAGATTTATATCGATGTTCTTGTCTCGACTGGCAAAACGACCGAGGCTTCAAGACTGATTGCGCAGCTTCTGCCGCTTTCCGCCGCAAAAATGAAAAGTTTTCTATATTATGAGCGAAGTTTTATATCCGCTGGAGAGAATGCGGTTCTTGCCGATTTGCGCTCAAGTCTTACGGCAAATCCTCGAAATAAAGATTCGCTTTTTCGGTTGTACAAAATCTATTATGCCAAGAAAGAATTTCGAAAAGCTCAGTATTATCTAAAGCAGGTTGTCGCGCTTTCTCCAAAGGACGAGAGTCTTCTTAAGCTGAATCAGGAACTGGAGCAGCTGCTGAAGAACTAAAATCGAAAATTTTTCTTTCTCTGATAAGGGGCTAATGCCTTGATTCGCACTTCATTTAATGATATTCTGATAAAACCTATTTTAAACTGGTAAGAATACGCGTAAAAAAATCGCAGTGTTCTTATAGGAGTCAAAAAAATGTTTTTACCATTACTTCAGGTGGCAAATGCTACAGGCAGTCAGACTTTAATGTCTGTTGTGCCGTTTATTGCCATCATCGCTATTTTCTATTTCTTTATTATTCGTCCGCAGAATAAAAAACAGAAAGAAACTCAGAAAATGATTGACGCGCTCAAAAAGGGTGACAAGGTTGTTACAATCGGTGGAATCCATGGTGTTGTCACATCAACAAAAGAAAAGACAGTAATTCTTAAGGTTGATGATAATGTAAAAATCGAAGTCAATCGTTCTGCGGTTGCTGGCGTAGAAAAAGAGGCAGCGCCATCGAAATCAGAAAAAAAGGCTGATGACTCAAAAGAATCTTCAACAGAAGAGGCTTCTGATTCAACAAAGTCTGAATAAATAAAAATACCGGAGTAAAAAAATGAACAAACGAAGTCGTTTCATCATTATTCTGGTAGTTCTTGCTGTCTGTTTTGCATTCCTCTGGCCATCAATCAGTTGGTATGCAAGAACTCCAAAGGACCAGCAGACTCTCGCGCTCGGTTCTCTTGAAAAAATTAAGGACTACACAGTAGTAAAGGCAAAGGAAGAGTCGGACAAGCTTATTGCTCTTGCAAAAGCAAATCCAGAGACTGCCCTTGATCCATCTTATGATTACCTTGTAAAAGCTGCAAAAAAGAATTACAAGGAAAATGCAAAAGCTTACAAAGCTGCTGGCCTTGAAGCTCCAAAAGCACCTGAAGTTATGAACGTCGGTGCTGTTTTGGATTCTTTCACAGGCAATTCTGCTTTGGCTGATTTGCGCGCCGTTATCGAAGGCAGATACCGCGATGAAATCCTTGCAGCTAAAAAACGCTACAATTCATCTGTTAAACTCGGTTTGGACTTGAGTGGCGGTATGAATATCATCGTTCACGCTGATTTGGATGCAGCCCTCGCTTCTCAGAAAAAGGACAACGAGGTTGCTGATGAGGCTCAGTTCAAAAAGGATGCAATGGCTCAGGCTATCGAGACTTTGACTGGCCGTATTGATAAATTTGGTCTTACATCTCCTGTTATTCGACAGCAGGGTGATGACCGTATCTACATTGAAATTCCTGGTGCCGCTGATTCAGAAAGCGTAAACACAATCATCATGGGTAAAGGAATCCTCAATTTCCGTCTTGTTGATGAAAACGCTACGGCAGCCGTAATGAACTATTACCGCCAGAACGGTATCCTCTTCAACTCAGACGGCAAACTTCTTGATCCTTCAATCCTTCCTTCTGATTGTGACGTAATGGGCTTCTACGAAAAAGACGATTACGGTCTTGATCAGCTCGTTCGCGGCGCAGAATATATCGCAGTCAAAAAAGAAATTGCTCTCGACGGAAAGCATGTCAAATCAGCTCAGGTTTCTGCTGACCAGACAACTAACCAGCCAGAAGTTAACTTTATGCTTGACTCAGAAGGCGCACAGATTTTCGCTGAATTTACTGGTGCTCACGTAAACGAGCGTCTTGCAATCGTAAGCGACAACAAAATCAAGTCTGCTGCAACAATCCGTCAGGCAATCAACGGCGGACAGGTTTCACTTTCGGGCGGATTCAGTGTAGAAGAAGCTCAGAACATTCAGAAGGTTCTCCAGACAGCATGGCTTGAAGTTCCTCTCGAAGTTGAGAGCCAGCAGGTTGTCGGTGCTTCCCTCGGTGAAGCTGCAATCAAACAGGGTATGAACGCCCTCACATGGGGCCTGGCAGCAGTCCTCGTATTCATGATTCTTTACTACATGGGTGCAGGTTTCAACGCTGTAGTTGCTCAGGTTTTGAATATGTACATCATGTTCTCAGTTTTGAGCGCTTTCAACCTTACACTTACACTTTCTTCTATCGCAGGTATGATCCTTACAGTCGGTATGTCAGTTGACGCCAACGTAATTATCTTCGAACGTATCAAGGAAGAGCTTAGAAACGGAAAGAGCCGTGCCGCTGCAGTTGCCTCTGGTTTTGACAACGCATTCTGGGCAATCATGGACTCTAACATCACAACATTCATTGCGGCAGCATTCCTTTCAAAATTGGGTACAGGCTCAATTCAGGGCTTCGCTGTTTCACTTGCAATCGGTGTTTGTTCATCAGTATTTACAGCTCTCGTAGTTTCTCGCCTCATGTTCGACTTCAACACTGATGTCATGAACAGAAAGACAATGAGCATCGGCTGGGGAGTAAAATAATGAAAAAAGTAATTCAGTTTAGCAAATTTTTCCCTGTCGCTGTAGTTTTGAGCGCAGTAATCATTATCGCGGGCATTGTTTCGACAGCAACTCGCGGAATCAACTTCGGCCTTGATTTCAAGCCTGGTATGATTGAAGAAATTAAAATCGCAAATACTGTTCTTGAAGTCACATACAACGGTACGGCAACTGTTTCTTTGGAAACAAGCGATGCTGGCGTTCAGCTCGTAGTCAGCGGTATCGGTGAAGAGAACCGAACTGTAACGATTCCTTATTCAGAAGTCAAAACAGTTTCGGAGCTTGCGGCAAAAATCAACGGTGTGAATGGTGTTTCTGCCCACATCAAAAATGAAATGGCTCTTCCAAAGGCTGGTCTTTTCGTAAACTCTGGTTCTTCAAAGAATCTTGGTGAAAAGCCTCTCAACCTCTTTGTTGCAGACGAGAACGCTTCTGTCACAGCTGATGACATCCGCGACACTCTCAAGGCATTCCATGACGTTGACGTAAAGGCTCTTGGTACAGATTCTGAGCGCAGCTTCCAGATCCGCATGGGCGTTACTGGAGACGAAGGTAAAACAATTCAGGCCGACGCAAACAAAGCTCTCACTGATAAATTCGGTGCAGACAAAGTTGCTTTCGTTAAGTCTGATTTTATCGGTGCTCAGTTCTCACAGACTTTGATCCGTGACTCAATCATCCTCGTTCTCGCAACATTGGTATTGATTTTCATTTACTCTGCAATCCGATTCCACTGGGATTTCGCTCTTGCAGCTGTAATTGCTATCGTTCACGACTCTTTGATTATGGTTTCTTTCATCTCATTCATTCAGATGGAATTCAGCACAACAACTTTGGCCGCTATCCTTACAATCATCGGTTACTCAATCAACGCTACTGTCGTTATTCTTGACCGTGTACGAAGCGACATCAGGGTTGTTGAGGCTAAGACTTTCAAAGAGATTTTGAACTCAGCCCTTTCATCAACATTGAGCCGTTCTGTCATCACAACTTTGACAACTTTGTTCGCAGTTCTTGCATTGTTCTTCTTCACAACAGGAACAATTCATGACTTCTCATTGGCACTCACTGTCGGTTTGATTTCTGGTTGTTATTCTTCTATCTTTATTGCAGGTGCATTCATCCTCGCAGTCCGCAAGAATCAGAAGTTCCAGACAATCGGCGTTAATTCAAACGTAAGCCGGTTTAAGGCTATCGAAGAAGAAGCTGACGACGTAGAGTAATTAGAAAGTAGCAATTAGCAATTAAAAATTGGGACGAGCCGTTAGACAATGTCTCGTTTCGTAATTGCTAATTGCTCACTGCTAATTGCTAATTTTTTAATGCCTAACTTCTAATTTTCCTAACCTTTCCCTTCTTTTTACAAAAAAACTTAAAATATCCAAAAAATCATTTCAAAATTCTAAGAGTCCGTGGTATCATATTTAATATGTTCCGTAAGGCAAAATGGATATTAAGCCCGAATAAATTAAAGTTCCTCTCTTCTTTGGCTGTAAGCGGAATCATAATGCTGCTTGTTTTTGTGCTCTCTGGCGGGATATTGACTCAGGCATTGAAAAATTCCGAAAAACGGTACCTTGAGAATTGTGTTCATGTTTTGCAGGGCTATTCAAGCGGAATCCAGTATTATCTCGAAAATTATCATACATCACTTTCTTCTATTTATTACGAGAAATTGTTTGAGAAAGGAGATCCGAAAGAAATCCAGAAATGGATCAGGCAGAATTTGAGGTTTTTAAGCGAAGATTTTTTTTCGGTTTTTTATGTTGATTCTGAGTTTAACGGTTATTTTCCCCAGGGAAATGTCATCGACTTAAAGAACAAAACTTATATTTCGGCCGACAATTTCAAAGATTCTGATTATTATGTCAGCGATATGTTCTATACTGATTTTTCCTCAACTCCGGTTTTCTTCATCGAGGAGCCTTATTTTGATTCAAATCATAAGCTGAAAGGAATCTTGTGCGCATCAATAAAAATCCGGGAGCTTTCAAGAATTACCTGTGACATTAAGATTGGCGAAAACAGCACGGCTTACATCCTCGACAGGCTCGGCAAAGTCCTGACCCATCCAGATCCCGACTATGTAGGAAAAATCTTCATCCCAAAGAGCAAAAAATACAGGAGAACAACATCAGATGTTACTGCCCGTGAAGGAAACGGATATGTCGAGACGGAAAACCATCTTGGGGAGCCGATAGATCTTTTTTATGCGAAAATCAAGAATTGCGGATGGACTCTGAGCGTCGGATTTCCCAAAAAATATTTTGATAATATACAAACAAGATATGACAAAATAAAATTCTTTGTTTTTTTGATTTCGCTGATTGCCCTTATGGGACTTCTCTTTATAGAGATGACGGTTTCCAATTATTTTTACAAGAACCAGCTTATTGAGCCAATATATGATCCGCTCACAAAACTCTGGTCAAGGCAGAAATTTGAATCTGAAGCTGCAAAAATTCTCAGGCGCAATCCAAAATCAAAATTCATGCTTATTGAAACTGACATCAAAGGATTTAAATTCATAAATCAGAATTACAGCGAAGATGATGCTGACAAAATGATTGCCTTCTACGCAGGATTTCTTAATGACATTGTAAAAGAAAATAAAGGAATAATAGGCCGCGGGTATGCTGATCATTTTTATATTTTAGTCAAGATTCGAAATGTGCGGGAAGCAATGAATATTTTTAAGGGAATTACCTATCTGCTCAATGAAATGATAAAAGCTTATGAAATACCGTTCTTCCCCAAATTTGGAATTACGTTCTGTAAACCAATCTATCACCCGGAAATCTCAGTAAAAGAACTGATTGGTCAGGCTGCTTTTGCAAAAAGTACGATAAAAGACAATATGCTATCGCCATATTCTATTTACAACGCCCGGCTTTTGAGTAAAATCAATGAGGAAAGAAAATTTGAGCAGTGCATGAAATCTTCCATTGAAAATCAGGATTTCTTCGTCATGTATCAGCCAAAAATTCTGCTTGAAAACGAGACTATTGTTGGAGCAGAGGCTTTGGTGCGATGGAAGCATCCTGAACTTGGCATGATTTATCCTGACAAGTTTATCCCGCTTTTTGAACGTAACGGCTTTATCGTAAAACTTGATTTTTACGTGTATGACAAGGTTTTCAACTTCCTGGATTCTCAGATTAAGGCTGGAAAGCCGGTCGTTCCAATTTCGGTGAATATGAGTCGGAATCATAATAAGCCGGAAACGTTCATGATGGAATTTATGCGGATTTTCCGTAGATATGCGATACCGCCTTATCTTGTGCAGGTTGAGATTATCGAACGTTCCGTAATGAACAGGGAAACTTTGTGTGAGATAACAAATGCTCTTCATAAGGAAGGCTTTACGGTTGCCATGGATGATTTTGGTAGCGGTGAATCTTCCCTGAATATGCTTACGAAGGTTCCTGTTGATGTGCTTAAATTTGACCGCGAATTCCTGCTTTCTTCTATGTGCGAAAATGGCGAAGTGGAAGAAAAATCAGCGAACTTTATCCGCACGCTTGTAAAATTGGGCAAAAATCTTGATAAAGAGACTGTCTTTGAGGGGGTTGAGACTCAGAGTCAGCGGGATTTTCTTCGCTCGATAAATTGCGATCAGGTGCAGGGATATTTTTATTCCAAGCCGCTGCTGGAAGAGGATTTCGTGAATTTTATTGCTTCCAATATTAAGGGAAACGAAAAATGAAAGTTGTTCGTGCTAAAATTCTTGGATTCTGTGCAGGCGTGCGTCGTGCCGTTGTTGCCGCAGAAAAAGCCCTGAACGAAAATAAAGGTCAGGTTTACACATTAGGGCCGCTGATTCATAATCCTGTGGCTTTGAACAAGCTTGCCGAGCGCAACTTAAAAATCCTTGTGGAAAGTAAAATTCCTCTTTTAAATTCCCAGGATACTGTAATTATCCGTGCTCATGGGGTTCCTCCGGAGACAGAAAAAGCAATCCGTGAAAAAGGCGTGAATGTTGTGAATGCCACCTGTCCTCTCGTAACCAAAAGTCAGAAAACAGCCGCAGAATATGCCTCAAAAGGATATGTAATTTTCTTTGCGGGTGACAAAAATCATGGCGAGGTCATTGGAATTGAAGGATACGCGCGGAAAGGGGCAAAAGCCGCTGGAAAACCACTGCATTTTCTTCTTGTAAAAGATGTTGAAGAACTGAAACATTCTATAATGGAGCTTTCTTCTCAAAAAATTCTTTCATCAGATTCAAAAATTGTGCTTCTTTCGCAGACAACCTTCAGTATAAAGATGTTTGATAATCTTCAAGCAGAATTAAAATCTTCCTTTCCGAATGCAGAAGTTATCAGTTCAATTTGTCCGGCCACTCACGAACGTCAGGACAGTCTTGTGGAATTATGCGAAAAAGTTGACGGCATAATCGTAATCGGCGGTAAAAACAGCGCGAATACAAACAGGCTTTTTGCCACCGCCCAAAAACTATGCAAAAAAGCCGTGCTCATCGAAACTCCCGAAGAAATTCCTTCCGAATTCTTTGAGCTTGAAATAGTTGGAATTACAGCCGGAGCAAGCACACCTGATGATACGATTTCTGCTGTTGAAAAACGGTTGAACCTACTGTATAATTAAAAAATTATGACAAGATGTTTTGCTATGTGTAAGCCTGGTGTGTTGAATCGCAGGCTTGTTGGTCAGGTCATTACTCGTTTGGAGAATAAGGGCCTCAAGTTGGTTGGATTGAAACTCATGAACATTTCAAAAGAGCTTGCTTCGAAGCATTATGCTGAGCATCAGGGCAAGCCTTTCTATGACGAACTTGTTTCTTACATTACAAGCGCTCCTGTTGTAGCAATGGTATGGCAGATGGACAACGATGACTGCGTTACTTTGGTTCGCAAAGTTGTTGGTGCTACAAAGCCAAGTGAGGCAGCTCCTGGAACAATCCGTGGAGATTTCTGCTCACACACAAGTCATAACATCATTCATGCTTCTGACTCAGACGCAAGTGCAGAGCGTGAGATTAATCTATTTTTCAAACCGGAAGAGCTTATCGATTGGAAAGACGAGGCTGAGTGCTGGTTCTAGAAAAATAAGTCGAGGATAAGAATGAAAGTTAAAAGTGTCGGTGTAATTGGTGCTGGTGCGTGGGGCTCAGGTCTTGCACAGGCAATCGCACGAGGTGGTCATAAAGTCCAAATTTGGGCGATGGAAAGCGATGTCGTTGAAAGCATCAACAAAGAGCACGAGAACAAAAGATATCTTCCGGGGTATCCGCTCTCTGAGAATCTCACTGCATCCACGAATATCGAAGAAGTTGCAGACGGCAAGGAATATCTGATTCTTGCTTCGCCTTCTTTGTTCATTGCGAGTACGGCCAAAAAGATTGCGAACGTCCCTGCTATCAAAAATGGCGAGACTGTAATCGGCGTTCTTACAAAGGGGTTCGTTGCTTCTGATAATGGGCCTCGTCTTATCCTCGATACTCTTGAAGATGTGCTTCCTGAGTGTTATAAAGGTTCTCTCGTCTATATTTCCGGACCGAGCCATGCTGAGGAAGTCGCTATGGGCAAGCTTACAGGTCTTATTGCTGCAAGCGAACATGCCCTTAATTCAATTAAATTCCGTGAGCTTCTGCGGGTACCAGGGCTTATGGTTTATTCATCACTTGATGTAATCGGCGTGCAGATTTGTGCCGCCGCAAAGAATGTTGTCGCCGTTGTTTATGGTGCTTTGGATGCCGTGAGCGAACATTCTGATATTTTTGGTGATAATGCCGAAAGCCTTCTGCTTGCAGCTGGCTTGAACGAGCTTCAGACGATTGGTTTTGCAATGGGGGCAACTCATGCCGAGACATTCACTTCAATCGCCGGTGTCGGGGACTTGGATGTGACCTGCCGCTCAAAATATGGCCGCAACCGCCGCTTCGGTCAGGACATCATCAAAACAGATATTCTTTCAAAATTCAAAAACTTGGACGATTTGATTGCCCGAATCGGAGAGGTCGGCTACCTTTCAGAAGGTGCTGTTGCATGCAAATTTATTCATCAGATTGCCGAAAAATACAATCTAAAACTCCCGATTTGTGACAGTTTGTACAGAATCCTCAACAAAGAAATCGAACCGATGGCTTTGCTTAAGGAACTTATGATGCAGAATAAAATGGAGTCCGAAGAGGACTAAGAATAACATAAAAAGGAATTTATTGACCAAATGTTAGAGAAAATTACGAACACATTCAGTGATATCATGCGCTCTGTGAGCGGCAAGTCAAAAATCACTGAGAAAAATATCGAAGAAACTGTAGAGCAGATTAAAATGGCTTTACTCGAAGCCGATGTCAATCTCCGTGTTGTACGTCGCTTCGTAAATGCTACAATCGAAGAAGCGAAGGGTGAAAAGGTTCTCCGTGCGGTTGACCCGGGCCAGCAGTTCACAAAAATCATCTATGACCGAATCGTAAAGCTTTTGGGCGACACCAAAGTTGATTTGCAACTCAAAGGTCCTGATACGCAGTCTGTGATTTTGCTCCTCGGTCTGCAGGGTGCTGGTAAAACAACCGCCGCTCACAAACTTGCAGCCCGTCTTGCCAAAAATGGCCGCAAACCTCTCCTTGTTGCCTGTGACTTGATTCGTCCGGCGGCTATGGAGCAGCTCAAACAGCTTGGTGATAAAATCGGCATTCCTGTCTATCTTGAAGAAGGCGCAAAAAATGCCGTAAAGGTTGCCAAGAACGCAATTTCTTATGCCAAAAAGAATGCAATAGATACAATCATCGTTGATACTGCCGGACGGCTTCAGATTGACGAAGCCATGATGAAAGAGCTTGTTGACGTCAAGAAGGCGGTTGACCCGGTTGAGACAATTCTTGTCGCTGACTCAATGACCGGTCAGAATGCAGTTGATATCGCAAAATCTTTCGACGAGCAGCTGGGGCTTTCTGGCGTCATCCTCACAAAATTTGACTCTGACGCGCGTGGTGGTGCAGCCCTTTCCCTCAAATCAATCACTGACAAGCCGATTCTTTTCATCGGTACAGGTGAAAAAACTGAGGACTTTGAGCCTTTCCATCCGGAGCGAATTGCAAGCCGAATCTTGGGTATGGGCGACATCGTTTCTTTGGTTGAAAAGGCTCAGGAAACTGTTGACATCGAAGAAGCTAAAAAACTTGAGCAGAAAATGGCCCGCAACGAGTTCACTCTCGATGACATGCTCACTCAGTTTGAGAGCGTCGGCAAAATGGGCAGCCTTTCTTCTATTATGGACATGATTCCTGGCCTGGCTGGTCAGGTTGACCCGAGCAAGCTTGATATGTCTGGCATTGCCCATCAAAAGGCAATAATCCAGTCAATGACAAAAAAAGAGCGTGCAAATCACTTGATTATCGGTCCTGCACGCCGCAAGCGAATCGCAGCTGGAAGCGGTACAAGCGTTGCCGAAGTAAACAAGCTGCTCAAGCAGTTTGAAAAGACAAAGCTCACCATGAAAAAACTCAGCCGCAACCGCGGAATGCAGGCTAAGCTCATGCAGTCTTTGGGCGGAATGGGCGGAGCTTCTGGCATGGGAGGTCTCGGTGATTTGAGTAAGCTGGGTGATTTGTC
>Ga0256407_10011306_pt1 | contig 12384 bp, 6 predicted proteins | sample RumenRJG_04DNA_FD_193489 | JGI IMG/M metagenome (GOLD analysis project Ga0256407, IMG submission 193489) | Bovine rumen microbial communities from Lethbridge, Alberta, Canada - RJG_04 | ecosystem: Host-associated > Mammals > Digestive system > Stomach > Rumen | place: Canada: Alberta | collected... | reverse complement strand
TCATCTTCCCACAGTGTTCCCAGTAGAAGTATTCGCCTGTCACAGGATGCCGAATCGTGAAATCGGGGTAATAGGCGTGCCCTCCGACATCGAGTCTGCACTCATATCTGTACGGAATATGGTTCACCGACAGAAGCATGACGATCAGTGCCTCCGACTTGGAACGGACTTTGATGTCGTCTACTGTGGGAACATTTCTGAGTTCAGGATCTTTGGGATTGATCTCATATTCTTCGTGAGCCCATTTTTCCAACTCTTCGGACATCGTGCCGTACATTTCGCAGCCTTCCTCGAACAAAAGAGTTCCGTATGCGGGCGTTCTGAGAATTGTGTCGAGGGCGGTGTTGTCCCGGTGTGCTCTGAGATACATATCAATCGCTTTCAGCTCGGCGTTGATGTCTTGGAGCCGCTGCAGGCATAGCTTTTTTTGGGCAAGTTTTCGGGCCAGGGATCGGTTCCGGTGCGGGATATATTCTCGCGTTTTGCCGGATCTGCCTGTGGAAACGTACCACTTGTAATAGTCTTTGTCTTGCTTGACGGTTTTGCTGTAGACCAGTGTTCCGTGAGGTGCTTTGTCTAGAAATCGTTCGATTTTGCGCTTCTCGCCGAGAAGCTGCCGTTTTTTTGATTCAGCCAGTTGTGCTAATGTCATAGGGGCTCCTTTCCTCCGAGCGGAGATGATGTGAAATGTGGATAGGATTGCGGGCCCATCTGCAGCTAAAGACATGTGATCGGTGAGATCAGGCAGATGGACCGATGATGGGAAGATTATATGCTGGCGGAGGGGGGAATACAAGTGGAATCATTTGATTTTCGGAGTTTCGGAACAGAGGAATTGAGGTCGAGCCTGCTTTTTGGTACAGAAGAACTTTGGTTTTGTCGGCTTTTCGGTACAGAAGCGGGTTTTGTCAAAATATACATCCCTGGAAGAAGAAAAAAGCAACTTGGAGTGTTGAATATTTGAGCCGGATCGGTAGCGAGTAGGTACAGAAGCTAACAAATCAGAAATTTGCGTCCATGGAAAAACAGGATTATTCAGGATATGATGAAAAAAACTTGGGTTCAGAAGTATTTACAGAGATTTTCGGGGATTTCCGAGGATTTACAGGGACGAGAATACTGAAAATAAATGCTTCTGTGCCGAAAAATGTCAGGGGAATTTTGTGAGTGAAGGAAAAATGTGAGAAGTACGGAACGGCAGGGACGAGAATTAATCAATGTTTTGCTGCTGTACCGAAAAACAGTGAGATAGAGTAGGCTTACCGGTGTGAAAAGCGAGATAGAGGTGACTAACCGGCGCGAAAGGAGAGATAGAAATGTATAATCGCCGCAAGAAGCCAGTCAGCAAGCCAAACCGCCGCGGGAAGCCGGCCGCCGGCCAACCACAATAAATAATTCACTAAAATCCCCACAAGATGTATACTTAAATATTAAGTAAAACCCATTCAGAAAACGGAGTGACGAGTGAACGAACAGGATAAAAACCAAAAGAAGATATTTGAAGAAGAGCAGGCGCATCTGACGCAGACGCATGGGAAACTGCGCGCGATGAAGGAGGAGCTGGAGGAGAGGATCAACACGATATCCGAGAAAGCCGCGAAGGAGAAGCAGGATATCAGGAGCAATCTGTCCCTCAACTTCGACAGCGACACAGATTCCATGGAGACTTATATCGAGTTTGAGGCGATGAGCCATTCTATCACTCAATACAATATTGAGCAGGACGCGGCGGCGGAGAAACTCGGGAGGGTTAAGAGGCTGCTCAAGGCGCCATATTTTGCCAGGGTGAAGCTGCAGTTCGACCCGTCGGAGGAGCCGGAGGACTACTACATCGGGAGCGCGGGAGTGTCCGAGAACGCATTCGAGCATCTGGTGATAGACTGGCGCTCGCCGATCGCGGAGACCTACTACAATCAGGAAAACGGCAAGACTTTCTACACAGTTAATGGCAAAAGGGTGGACGTGGACCTGCAACTGAGGCGGCAGTACAACCTCGAGGAGGACAGGCTGTTCTCGTTTTTTGACACGCAGGTGGCGATCGAGGATCCGATGCTGCTGCAGTCGCTGGCGAGCAGCCGCACCGACAAGATGAAGGCCATCACGGCGACGATCCAGAAGGAGCAGAACGCGGTCATCCGCTGCGCCGACGTGCCGGTGCTGCTGGTGAACGGAATTGCGGGAAGCGGGAAGACTTCTGTGCTGCTGCAGAGGATCGCCTACCTTTTCTACCGCCAAAGGGAGAATCTGAGGCCGGACCAGGTCTATCTGCTCACGATCAATCCGGTGTTCCGCCAGTACATCGACCAGGTGCTGCCGGACCTCGGCGAGGAGAATCCGAGGACGATCACTTGGAGGGATTTTGTCCACATTGCGAACGCGCCCGACAAGGGGCCCTACGAGCCTGCCGCGGAAGCGGACCTGGTCAAAATAGAGCGCGCCCTGAAGAGCCTCCGCCTCGAGGAGGAGGATTTCAGGCCCGTCATGCAGAAAGGCAGGTGCGTCCTGAGCCGCAGGGAGATCAGGAGAGCATCCGAGGGGCTGGCCGGGATCGAGACCGGAGTGAGGTTCATGAACATCCTGGCCGACAGGCTGGCGGAGATCGCCAGGGTCAAGATCCAAAGGATGGAGAGGGACGACAAGGAAAACGACGATGCCGAAATGACAGACGAGCCCGGAGTCAGGGAGCAGAACCGGATTAAGAACCAGTACGGCGGCGCGTTCAGCGCGATCAGCCACTTTGCTTTTCTGGATATAGAGAGGATCGGCTGCCGGATCCTCGGGAGGAAGAAATTGACTTCCGCGGAATGGATCTGGCTCAAAATGCTGCTGACCGGCATGGGCGACAAAAATGTCCGTTACGTCATGATCGATGAAGTGCAGGACTATACGGCAGCGCAGTTGATGGTGCTCAGGCGATATTTTGGCAATGCGAAGTTTATGATGCTGGGAGATGAGTTCCAGGCGATCAGGCAGGGGACGGCATCTTTTGACAAGATCCGCGAGCTGTTCGGCGAAGTGGCGGAATTCCCGCTGCTGACCAGTTACCGGTCGTCGCCGGAGATCACGGAGATCTTCACTCGGCTGCTGCCGCGGGAGAAGCGGATCCGGACCGCATCGGTGCAGAGACCGGGAACTGCGCCGGTGAAGATGGCCTGTGCGTCCAGAGATGAGTATGTGATGAGGCTCAGGAGCCTGATCAGCGCCGCGGAACAGGAGAAAGGCCTGACCGCAGTGATCTGCGGGAACAGACGGAGCCTGGAGAGGATCGAGGAACTTCTGGGAGAGGACGCGCCGCCGGTGATCCGGCGAAACCAGGCGCTGCCGTCGGGCGGTGTTTTCCTGATCACGCCGGAACTGGTGAAGGGTCTTGAATTTGACGGCGTGATCTTGCCGGACGCGGATCCGCAGATGTACCCGGAGGACACCCTGTCGAGGCACCGCCTGTACACAGCGGTTTCGAGGGCGATCAGAAGACTGAGCATACTGGCGGAAAGAAATCTGACAGGCCTGCTCGAGAAGAAAGCGGAATAAAGCGCGGCGGACCGCCTGCACAAGAGCCGCCTGCATAAAGTACAGCGGACCGCCTGCACAGGAGCGCCGCCTGCATATAGCGAAGAGATCCGGCGGAGCGCCGGCCATCATATAGGAGGGAGATAGCATGGTATCCATCGATAAGATCACACAGAAAACCGAGAACAAGTTTGTCAATCTTTATGATCTGGACGTCACGCACAAGAACGGCGCGAAGTCCCATTATTATGTCGCTTCCAGGGCCAAAAATGAGAGCGAACTCAAGATCGTCACAGGCGAGAATCATCCCGACGGCGTTATCATCTACAGCCTGTACGGCCCCAAGCGTGACAAAGTAGTGCTGATCCGCCAGTACCGTTTCTGCATCGGCGAATATGTCTATGAGTTCCCGGCGGGACTTGTGGAGAAGGGCGAGGACTTCCGCGAGGCAGCGGTGCGCGAGATGCACGAGGAGACAGGGCTTACGTTCGAGCCGCTTGATGTGGATCCGATGTTCGAGGAGCCCCGGTTCACTACGGTTGGCCTTACGGATGAGTCCTGCGCGACGGTCTACGGTTACACGGACGGAGAGATCAGCGACCGCTTTATGGAGGACACCGAGAACATCGAGATCGTCCTGGCTGACCGCGACGAAGTCCGCAGGATCCTCAAGGAGGAGAAAGTGGCCATCATGTGCGCTTACCAGCTCATGCACTTCCTTGTAGACGACGATCCGTTTGCTTTCCTCACCAAATAAGTACGGAAAGATTGCTTTCCTTATCAAACAAGCGGCAGCAAGCAGCTGCACAGGAGAAGCGGTATGGCACAGACGAAGTGGTATCAACTGGATAACGCGGCCAAAATAGTGCCCTCCACAGCTGGCGGCTCGGACACCCGGGTGTTCAGGATCACCTGTGAACTCAAAGAAGAGGTGGACCCTGAGGTCCTTCAGAGCGCAGTGACAGCGGCGGCGAGGGATTTTCCCCATTTCAGCAGTGTTCTGAAAAAGGGACTGTTCTGGTATTACCTTGATCAGAGTGATCTCGACGCGGAAGTGACGAGGGATGACAGACCCGCGCTGGATACGATCTACTGGGAGGGGCGCAGGAACCTGCTATACAGAGTCAACTATCACGGGCGCAGGATCAACCTGGAGATGTACCATGTTTTGACAGACGGGACGGGGGCCTTTGAGTTCCTCAAGGCGATCCTGGCGGAGTATCTCGGGATCAGGTACGGACTGGACCTGATTCAGACAACTGGCAGCAGGGCGTCCGGCGAGGACAGGCAGAACGACGCGTTCGGCAAATACTATCATAAGGCAAAGGAGAAGCCCGAGGGGCAGAAGTCCGCGCCCAAGCGGGCCTATCACCTGCGCGGCGACAAAGACGAAAACCTGCAGAATCACCTGCTTGAGGGGACAGTGTCCCTGGCAGCGTTTCTGGCAGCAGCCAGGGAGCGAAAATCGACAGTGGCCGAGCTGAGTACGGCGCTCTTTATCCGGGCTGCGCTTCATGAGATGTCGGTGCGCGACAGGAAATACCCGATCGTTCTAAGTGTGCCGGTTAATCTGAGAAATTATTTTCCTTCCGACACGGCGCGCAACTTCTTCGGCGTCATCAATGTGGTCTACGATCCGGCTCTCTACGACGGGACGCTCGAGAGCATTATTCCTGTGGTGAGGGAATCTTTTGACAAACAGCTCAAACAGGACCAGGTCGAACTGACTATGAATTCTTACGCGGCCCTTGAGCACAATATCGCGATCAAGGTGGTGCCTCTTTTTATCAAAAATCTGGTCATTTCCGCGATCAACGCCAAGACCCAGCGCGGGATCACGGGGACGATCTCCAACGTGGGCAAAGTTACAGTTCCCAAGGAGATGGAGCCCTATATTAACAAATTCAGCTGCTTTATGGCGGCGCCCGAGGTGCAGGTCTGCCTGTGCTCCTTCAAAGATGAGCTGGTGTTCAGCGTTACCTCAGCCTTTATCCAGCAGCCGGTGATCCGGAACTTCTTCCGGGACATGGTGGATATGGGGATCGACGTGGTGCTGGAGAGCAATGATTTCGATGCGCCTTCTAAGGAGTCGGCTGCTGAAAAAACGGAACCGGCTAATGCAGAGGCAGCAGATTCCGCAGGAAAGGAGGCGCCGTAATGCAGTATTGTCCTAAATGCAGGATCAGTATCCGGGGCGATAAGACAGAATGCCCTCTCTGCGGAGGGAGAGTTACGGGAAATGCGGAGCCGGGCGGCTTCCCGGTCCTTGACAGAAGACGCTTTTCCCACATGTCCCTGGTAAAGGTAGGAACATTCTGTCTGCTCACTTTCATCATCATCATGAATTCCTTGGAGATCCTCTATGACTTCAAACTGGCCTGGGTTCCTTTCGCGGTAATGGGGGCGCTTATTGCCTGGGGGGATCTGATGGTCGGCATTTACTATCGGAACAACCTGATCAAAACATTGTTTATTGAGACTTATCTGGCCATGGCGGTCTGTTTTCTGATCGATGTTCTTACCGGCTGGCACGGCTGGTCGTTGTCGTATGTCTTACCGAGCGGATTTGTTCTGCTGGTGTTTGTCACGATCAGCGTGGGGCGTGGGGCCAAACTTCGATTAGAAGAGTATATTATCTATATTTTTGTAACGATACTGCTCTCCATGCTGCAGATCATTCCGGTCCTGACTCATGTCAATCCGAACATTCTGCCGGCAGTGATGAGCATGGCGCTCCTTCTCATCGCCGCCTGCGCGGCAGTGATCTTCCGGTTCAGGGACCTGTGGAGCGCGGTGCAGAAACTGTTTAATCTGTGATCAAAGGTGGTTAATTATGGCAACTGGCAATATTGCAAAGAACTGGATGGTCCGGATAGGAAATCTGGTTGAAGAATCCATCGCGAAGGGAATCTACGAACTGGGGCAGGAGGCTCCGATTCTGGTTGGTGAGCCCGCTGAGAAGGTCTGGTACCAGGTGCCTGTTCCCGAGGGAAAGTGCGGAGACGGCTCCGAATATCACATCTACGTCCGGAAGGGGACTACTGATAAGCTGTGCGTGTTCTTCTCCGGCGGAGGCATCGCGATCAACGAATATATGGCTGCCAGGCCTGTAAACGGCGGCAGTGTCGCGGCCTGGGTGCCCAACTATTACTGGAATAATCTCAGGCTGTTCACACAGGTAATGAACATCAATGTGGGCATCACCAAAAACGGATCCGAAAACCCCTTCGACGAGTGGAATTTCATAGTCATCACTTATGCGACCGGAGACATGCATATCGGCAGGAGCGAGTTTACCTACCACATCGTCGAGGGCAGTGAGGACGGAAGCCAGAAGGCCGGAGACGAGGCTGTACTGTATTTTCACGGCTACGAGAACTTCATGGCTGCTATGCGGACCGGCAAAAAACTGTTCCCCGCCGCATCCAAACTTCTGATCGCGGGAGAGAGCGCCGGAGCTTTTGCTGTACCTGCTCTTGCCGAACAGATCGCGGGCGAGTTCTATCCGGCCTGCAGCGATGTGACACTCTTCTCGGACAGTGCGCAGCTCCTGTACAAAAACTGGAAGCATGTTCTGTGCGATGTCTGGAACGCGCGGAAGGAAATCTGCAGCGATGTGAAAGGCAAAAATCTTGCCCTCGAGTGGTACCGCGGCGTCTACAAGCGCCAGGGCAATCGGTTTAAATACCTCTATTCGGGTTCAACAATGGATTACCTCCTGAGCGCTTTCTACAACGATATGACCAACAAGGTATACGACACTGATTCACAGATCCAGGAGGACTATTACCGGCAGATGCAGAAAATGATCGCGGAAATGAGAGATATCGGACCGGAATTCTCCTTCTTCATCCATGACTGGCACAGACCGTTGACCATGTACAAGGGAGGAACGATCCATACAGTAGTCCGGCAGCCGGAATTCACACTCCGCACGCAGGATGAAATGACCATGGCCGAATGGCTCAGCGAGTGCGTCGAGGGAAGGCCGTTTGATGTGGGACTGCATCTGATGATGAAGGGATGAAATATGAGATGCCGCGCCGGGATGATTTCCGGTGCGGCTTTTTTTAGTCTTGACTTTCAGCCTCCACTTATTTGATAATGAACCTATCTCGTCGGTATCCAATGGAGACCGGCTTCTTATTTCCGGCCCTTAGTATCTTGCCTGGCCGGGTATCTTGGCAAAACTGCTGAATCTAACTAGTAGTTTTTGTTCATTTCCGCAAATCGCGGGTCAATCAGGGAGTGAACTGATAATTGAATGAGAGATCTATTGATCAATATGAGATTCTCCGCGAGCTTGGACGCGGAGGAACAAGTGTCGTTTATCTTGTAAAGGATAAAGCGAACGGAAGAAACTATGCAATGAAAGTTCTTCTAAAGGATGACAATAAAACGGATTCATATGAGCAGGAAGCAGATCATTTGCGAGCAAGGACCGAAAACTTGCGCGCAGAGGCTGAAGTCCTGCAGGCACTCTGCACCGATGAGCCGGGAGATGTCGCCCTTCATCCCGGAATTCCTGCGTACATAGAGTGCGTCTGTGACGGTAAGGGTGAGTTTGCGGGATTTGTCATGGAATATGTGGAAGGAAGATCCCTACAGAAGATCCTTGACGATGGCAGATCGTTCACGGTCAGGGAGGCTGCCGTGGCCGGCCTGCAGTTCTGCGGCATAATGGAGCAGCTGCACGGGCAGGATCCGCCCATGATCTTCCGGGATCTGAAGCCGGCCAATATTCTGGTGCGGCCAGACGGGAAATTTGTCCTGGTGGATTACGGCGCGGTGAGAAAACTAAGGAAGAGCGCCGGCTCAGACACTATGCGGCTTGGAACGGACGGGTACGCGGCGCCGGAGCAGTACGGCGGATGGGAGCAGTCTGACGAGAGGACCGATATCTACGGCATCGGGGCGGTCCTGCACCATATGGTCACAGGCCGCCCGCCGCTAGATACCGGGCTGAGGCCGCTGGGGGAGATCCTGGGTGCCCAAGGAGAAACTCTGCAATACGACGGGCTGGCCCAAATATTGATGCGCTGCTGCATGACCGCCCCGTCAATGCGCTACTGTTCATGCAAAGAACTGGAGAAGGCATTACAGGGAGTACTCAGGAACTGCGAGAGAAGCGGGACCGCGGGAAGCAGGTATCTAAAGAGAGTAACGCATGGAAGCAGTGACAGGGGGTGGAAGCGGTTCGTGTTGTTAGTCAATACTGCGGTGGTCTGCCTGGCTCTGGCACTCGTACTCGCAGCGACAGCAGCGGGAGCGAAAACCGTGGAATACTGTGCTTTCGTCGAGGAGGCGGGGAAAAAGACAGCCCTTGAGGAGAAGAAGGAGGCTTATCTGAAGGCTGTGGCGCTAAGGCCTGAGGAGCCGGAAGCATATATCAGTTTTCTGAGGGAACTTGTGGATGACTGCGTGATCACAGAAGAAGAGAAAAAGGCGCTTGACGATGTCCTGTTTGCGAGAGTGAGCACTGGACAGCTGTGGGAGAAAGCGGCAGGAGGTGCGGAAGGAAACCTGGAACGAATGAGGAAGAAGAGGCCCGGAGATTATGCGGCGCTTCAGATGGAACTGGGGAAGGTATATTTTGCCTGCTATGAGGGGGGAAGGGAGGCGGCAAAACAGTGCTTTCGCAATGCTTTGGCAGAAGGCGGGATTTGGTTCGGCGACAGGGAAATGGCAGAGGCGATGGAAGTTGTGTTGGGGAAGGAATGGACCGGAGAGCGGATCGGCGCCTGGCGAGTGCTGGAGGAGACAGCGGAGCGGGAGGCGGAGATGAGCGGGAACGGAGTCTTCGCGGCGGCGGTGTGTAAAGCGGCGGCCGTTGAGATCGCGCTGTTCGCGGACCGCTATGAGGAGGCCGGGGCAGATCCGGAAACAGTGAAGGAGGTGGTACAGATCGCAGGGAGTTTTGTGGACGAAGCGGAGAGCGGCCGGATCCGGGTGCCGGACCGGCTGTTCGAGGAACTGCGCACGGCGGCTGATTCTGCGGCGCGTATAGTGAAAGCTTCCGCCCGGTGATATGGGGAAGACCGGGCAAAAAATGCAGCTCGAAACGCGAACCGGAGAGGCGGAGTAGGAGCAGGAATGACGATTTGGAGAATCTGGGGAGAGACCGGCAGGATCATGGCGTCTTTGTGCATGATCACAGCCTTGGCGGCGGTCACCGCTGCGGTGATCCTGTTGGTGCATGAGGATCTGACGGAACGATTGAAAAAGACAGTAAAGAAAGAGGCAGGCAGAAAGTTGGGAATTCTGGCGCTGATCGCGGTTTTTGTGTGGATTTTGGCGATCGGGAAGAGCGCTGCGGCGGCAGAAGCGCCGGCAGAAAACAGTGAAAGCGGAAATCCGGAGCCCGGAACCGGACCTGAGACCAGTGGCGAGCCGGATCCCGGGAACGAGCCTGAACCGCTTCCGGACGAAGACCCGCCGGAGATTTCTATTCAGATGCATGATGAGATCGAAAAGAGCGAGGACGGCCGGATCTACTGCAGAGCGGACAATGCGGGGATCCGTATAAGTTTGAAGGATGACTGGGAAAAGGACACCGGAATTGTGTCCTATTGCATTATAATGGCGGACTCGGCGGGCAAGGAGATCAGACTTGAAAAAGCCTTGGACAGTGCGGTCAAACAGGAGATGGTGATCGAAGTCAGCGCGGAGAAAACGGCAGAACTCTCAGACGGGCTTATCCGGGTGACGGCGGAAGCCGCTGATGAAGAAGGAAACAGAGGAGATAGTGAATTCAGCTTCATATTGGATACTGTCAGCCCGGTGCTGGAAGCTGATTTCAGCGCGCCGCTCGAAAATCCTGCGGGGATCGATGAGAGCAGCGGGATTGTCTATTTTGGCAGCGATCCGAAGCAATATGCGGGAGGAGTGCCGGTGATCACGGCGTCTATGCGCGTGACCGATCAAAACATAGATCCCGCCGCACTGGAACTGCGGAGCGCTTATGCGTCTGTTCCTGAGGGACAATGCTGTGAACAGGTGTGGCCGGTCTGGGAGAGCGCTTATAAAGAGGAGTGCCGGACTGAAGTCGTGGAAAGCGGAGAAGGGGAGCCCGGCTCGGTTTTGCTGCAACTGGAGCGAACTCCCGGGAGCGAGGAAACGCCGGACGGGGTGTACCGGTTTGGGATCACAGGCAGAGACAAAGCAGGAAATCCGATCGTTCTTAAAAGTGCGGAGAGCGGACTGACCTGTGAAGACGCGGAAAAAGGCACATATGTTACAGGAAGAATCGTGGTCGACACGAAGGCTCCGGAAGGAGAACTCCTCATTGAAAATGAGGACGGCGGGACATATTGCCGGATGGCCGCCAACGGTAAGGCTTGGACAATGGACCGCGACAGTTTCCAGCCATACAGAAATGAGGAAAACGCTGTCATTGAGTACAGCGCGGCTGATATTTCGCCTGCGAGCGTAACCTTCGGCCTTTTGTCAACAGCGGGGGAGGAAAACGACACGCCGCCGGACGGACAGGAGTATCGATCTGCCTGTGGAGGCAGGATCATGGTACGGGGAGGGCAGGTTTTCAGGATCGAGGGTCTGCGGCTGCGGGACCGGGCCGGCAATGAAACTGCTGTAATGCAAAGGACTGCCGATATCTATCTCGATATTTCGGACCCAACGGTGGACACGGAGGCGCCGGGCGCTGTGGTGAGAGCCGTACCGCAGATCACAGCGAGAATGGCTGACGGAAGACCTCTCTATGACGGTTCGGTGACACTGGAGATCTTCGCGGAAGATCCGGACCGGGAACACGGAGGATCGGGACTGGCGGAAGTACGCTGCGAGGTGACAAGAGACGGGGAGATCGTTATGGAGAAGGTGCTCTTTCGCGGGGAAGATGGAACTGTGTGGGAGGAGACTGCCGATGAGTCAGAGCAGACTGTCGCCGGGACTGAGCAGACTCCCGTTTACAGATTTCACGGCGAAATTTCGATACCTTCCGGCGGGGAGTGGGACAGCAATGACATTGAAGTTAAGGCTGTCGCGTACGACAACGCGGGGAATTCCTCGGATTACGGTGACAGCGGAATCCGAAGATTCGGAATTGACACAGCAGGTCCTGAAGTGAATGTGAGTTTTGACAACAATGAGGTGAGGAACGGACGATATTTTGACCGGGCGAGGACTGCTGTGGTGTCTGTGCGCGAGCGGAACTTCGATACTGAAAAGCTGACGGTGCGGGCGCCGGGAGCTGTGCCCGGGGAGTGGAAGCGGGGGCCGTCGGGCGACCCGGAGACATGGACCATGGAACTGCAGTTTCCCATGGACGGCGCATACACATTGGATGTGACCGGGACAGACGCACTGGGGAACACGGCGTCGGTAAGCTATACCGGCGAGGCGCCGCAGGCCTTCACGATCGATCGGACGCCGCCGCTGATCGAGGTGACTTGGGACAACACGGATGCGCGAAACGGGAGATACTACAACGCGGCCAGACTCGCGACAGTCCGGGTAGCAGACCTGTCCTTCGACGACAGCTATGTCAAAATACTGCCCTTCGCAAGGTCCTTCCGCAAAGTATCTGAAATCCGGGATGACAGGACTGCAGGGCTGATCCCGGTCTACGAGGCGGAGATTCCTTTTACGGAAGACGGAGAGTGGGCTTTGGGCTGTCTGTGCATGGATCTGGCGGGGAACACGGCAGTCCCTCTATTCGAAGAATCGTTTATTATTGATCGAACTGCGCCGAAACTGTATTTTGACGGGAGTACAGTGCAGGAGATGGGGGCTTACGGAGCAGAAATATCGCCGGCAATCTGCTGTGAAGAGGTGAATATGGCTCCGGGCTCGCTCTGCGCAAGGTGGAACAACCGGACGGCGGGCGGCGGGACCATGGAGTTCAGGGGCGGCGGA
>Ga0256407_10011304_pt1 | contig 12386 bp, 8 predicted proteins | sample RumenRJG_04DNA_FD_193489 | JGI IMG/M metagenome (GOLD analysis project Ga0256407, IMG submission 193489) | Bovine rumen microbial communities from Lethbridge, Alberta, Canada - RJG_04 | ecosystem: Host-associated > Mammals > Digestive system > Stomach > Rumen | place: Canada: Alberta | collected... | reverse complement strand
GCATCCTGTACCACTGGGTATCGTCATCAATGATGACCTTGTCCTGATTGATCGCATCCTCAAGCACCGAAGCATATATGTTGGCTCCTGAGAGATCGATGCCTGTCATGTCCTGGAATCTGAAGCTGCAGCCCCTTGCCTTGCAGCCGCAGAGTTTCATGTTGCGGAGATCATTATTATAGAAGGCAACATGATCCATGTCTGACCCGCTGAAGTCAGTTCCGTTCAGGTTGCATCCGTCGAACGTAGTGCGTCTGAGGTTGAGGTCTGTCATATCCCATCCTGCAAGATCGAGTCCGATGAATTTGGTGTGCATGAAATCAGGCATCTCACCGGATGCCCCGGCAGCTGTCCTTCTCTCATCAAGCAGCTTCTTCAGTTCATCTGCTGACTTTATTACAGGCTTCAGACTTTCATCTATAGGCACATATGCCTCTGCATCCCTTATGAAATCCGTTTCCGACTGGCTGAAATTCATTGATTGATCCCTTTCCGATACTGCTATCTCCGTCCCGTATCTTTTGTCCTGTGTAATTATATCACCACAGTCCTGTATGAAGTACTGTCTTTTTCAAACCGAACGTTAGATATCGGGTAAAACGTATACTTCTGAATTATCTGCCTCAGAAATGCATTTTTAATAATATTAATGAAGGTTTTTGTATTTTTACACAATATTGCCTTGACTTAATCCCTGAATAACTTTATCATTTGAAAAGTTATATGGCAGAAGGCCTATGGTCCGATGCCGCTTATCCAACTGAATAACACCTGACCCGATAGAGGTTGCGGAGATTATAAGTAGGCTTCACCAAACGCATGGGAATGCAGATGCCGAAAGGATGATCCGCCGAAGAATGCAGGGACTTCCCCGTCCGGCATTCTGGGACGCCGTAATAAGATGCGGCGTACTGTCACGCAAGTGGAGCGCTATCATGGTATAAGGATGAAATAGATTATCTGATCCATGGCACGTTTCAAGCGTTATTCATGGATTTTTTATTTAAAACGGTCCCGCAGGACCGCGCAGGGTATTATATGTATCGGAGGTAAATTTATGGATTATGTACCTGCTTTATACGCAACAGCCTGGGCTGCGCTTCCGCCGCTCATCGCTATCGTTCTGGCACTCGTTACCAAGGAAGTATACAGTTCACTGTTCCTCGGAGTGCTGACAGGAGCTGTTCTCTATGCCGGAGCTGATTTTGACGGTATCGTCAATCACATTCTCCAGGACGGACTGATCGCTTCCCTGTCTGACGCATGGAACGTCGGTATTCTTATCTTCCTCGTAGTTCTCGGCATCATCGTTGCTCTTATGAACCTTTCCGGAGGATCCAAGGCATTCGGAGGCTGGGCTCTCAAGAGAGTAAAATCCCGTGTGGCTGCTGAGCTCGCTACAGTCATTCTCGGAATCATCATCTTCGTAGATGACTACTTCAACTGCCTGACAGTAGGTTCAGTAATGAAGCCTGTTACAGATGAGTTCAGAGTTTCCAGAGCTAAGCTCGCATACATCATCGACGCTACGGCTGCTCCTGTCTGCATCATCGCCCCTGTATCATCATGGGCCGCTGCAGTATCGAGCTTCGCAGGCGAAGGAGAAGGCATCTCACTGTTCATCAGATGCATTCCTTACAACTTCTACGCACTGTTCACAATCATCATGATGTTCGCACTCATCTTCATGAAGTTCGACTTTGCAACAATGTCAAAGTTCGAGATGAACGCAGTTGAGAATGGCGACCTGTTCACTGTTGATGATGCAAACTCCAAGGCTGCAGATGCTGCAGAACTCGGAAGTGACAAGGGTGTCGTAATGGATCTGGTATTCCCTGTACTCGTACTCGTAGTAAGCTGCGTACTCGGAATGATTTACACAGGCGGATTCTTCGGCGGAACAGGATTTGTTGAAGCATTCTCCGCTTCAGATGCTTCCGTAGGTCTCTCAATGGGAGGTCTCATCGCACTCTTCATCATCATTATTTACTATCTGTGCAGACGCACGATCAGCTTCAAGGACTGCATGGGCTGCATCCCTGAAGGAATGCAGGCAATGGTACCACCTATCCTCGTCCTGACTCTCGCATGGTCACTCAAGGCTATGACCGACAGTCTCGGACTTGCTGATTACGTAAGCGGCCTTGTAGAAGGAATGCAGGGAGCTGCAGTCGGCATCATCCCGGCAGCACTCTTCCTCATCGCATGCGTACTGGCATTCGCATCCGGAACAAGCTGGGGAACATTCGGTATCCTGATCCCGCTCGGACTTGCTATCACCGAGTCTCACCCTGAGCTTGCAACACCGATCATCGCAGCCTGCATGGCTGGTGCTGTATACGGCGACCACTGCTCACCTATTTCAGATACAACCATCATGGCTTCCGCAGGAGCTAACTGCAACCATGTATCACACGTTTCGACTCAGCTGCCATATGCTACCACAGTAGCTGCTGTATCCACGATCTCCTATCTAATCGCAGGATTCACAAGCAGCCCGGTCATTCCTCTGATCGTAGGTGTTGTACTCCTCATCGGAACACTCTTCTTCCTCAGAAGCAGCAAGGGTGCATACAGGATCAACGAAGCTGCACTTACAGCTTCCGAGAAGTAAAGTAAGTTTTACACGTCGTTATACAATTTTCATGCAAAATGTACTATAATGTTCTCAGCGGTCATGTTTCAGAGCAAAACGCTGAAGCATTGCAGACAACAAAGCGGACCGTAACGGTCCGCTTTTTTATTCATATTTCCGGAAGGTACTCCGCATTGATATCACGAAAGAAACTCATAACCGAATTACTGCTTCTTGTCACAGCATCAGCCATGTGTCTGATGCTTACTTCATGTAAGCCTTATCTTCCGGTCAATCCGAAGTATTCATACTCAAGCTTTACAATGGAGCTCGGGGAACCTATATCCCCGGATATTGCTGAATACGTGGATCTGTCTGAAATGTCTGAAGAGGACAAGGCTTTCGTTCTTGACAACACTGAGCTCCTCCTCGATGGCGTGGACATACGTGAAGCAGGCATGGCGATGCCGGGCGATCACAAGCTGACCATCAGATACTGCGGCCATCAGTACAGGCAGTACTCCTTCACGATTACAGATAAGGTTCCGCCTGTTTTCACCAAAGCAGAAAGTGTGGGCACTTTTGCCGGTCTTCCTATTGAAGACGAGAAGATAGACAATATGTTTGCTGCGGAGGATAACAGCGGCGAAGTCACAGTTGAGCTTCAGAAACCTGACCTGGATTTCGATAAGGCAGGTAATTACAAGATAACGGCTGTTGCCACTGACTCCAGCGGGAACAAGACTACTGCCGAGGCGTATGTCAAGGTTCAGAAGCCTGAATACGGGGCTCTGGGCACATATGTATTTGTAAGCATCTCCAAGCAGCATCTGACTTATTTCGTCGATGGCAAGGCCAAAATGGACTGCCCTGTCGTCACAGGAAACGCCGGCAACCACGGCACGCCGCGGGGAACGTTCCGCCTTGTATATAAGTCGCGGAATCAGGTGCTGCGGGGAACGGAGGACAACGGCGACGAGTATCAGTCTTTCGTAAGCTACTGGATGCCGTTCATAGGTTCCAGTTACGGACTCCATGACGCTTCATGGAGAAGTGAATTCGGAGGTAATATATATCAGGGCGGCGGATCACACGGATGCGTCAACATGCCTCCTTCTTCAGCCGCTCAGCTGTATGAAATGATAGAGCCGGGTACACCGGTACTGATTTACTGATTCAGTTTCCTCACAAGCGAAAAGCAGGACTTGCAGTAAGGCGTAACAGCCTGTCTGCATGTCCTGCTTCTTTTCATGTTACATATCATCTGATTCCGCATTTGCCTCCAGCGTTCTGATGACAGACCTTGCTATCGGGGCAGCTACTTCCGATCCGTAGCCGCCGTTTTTGACCCATACAACGAATGCATACGGCGCATCCTCATCATCCGTGAATCCGACGAACCACGCGTCCGGGCTGTATCCTCCGGTCTCAGCGGTTCCGGATTTTGCATAGATGTCTATGCCGTCAAAATTCTCCTCGCCGTAGTTCTCAACTACGTTGTTCTTCATCATGCTGTGGAGCTCTGCCGCTGTATCCTTCTCGAGGTATCTTCCGAGAGACTTTCCGCCGGTGATCTCCCTGAGAAAGGTCGCGCTCTTGATCAGAGTCGGCTGCACAGCCTCTCCCTCGTTGGCGATCGCGCCCATGTAGACCATCATGGCACATGGATTGACCAGGTCTTCAGCCTGCCCTATTCCGGCCCAGCTGAGCTTTATATTGTCGTCCTCCGGGAAGTCGAAGGACCCGGTTGCAGTGATTATGCCGTTGACGTCGACCGGCTCTGTCAGGCCGGCTTTCTCGGTATATTCACGCATCGTTTTTGCTCCGACCTCTCTTGTGAGCTCACCGAAAGCTCCGTTGCAGGACTGAGCAAGAGCGGATCTGAATCCCACTTCTCCGTGTGAGCGGACATCTGTGAAATCCGTTCCCTCGTACTCGTTCTCTCCGTCACAGTCGAATGAGTAGGAGTCTCTGTCAGCGATGTTGTCTATTACAGCCGCAGCAGTGACCAGCTTGAACGTCGATCCCGGCGTGAGAGTACCGTTAAGGAAATTGTTGAAATAGTATCCCTCGCCGTCATCTGCGTCAGGCAGCCTGTCTGCAGGGTCAAAGGTCGGTGTACTGACCATGCACAGGATCTCGCCGGTCTTATAGTTGTACACACCTACAAGTCCTGTTCTTCCGCCAAGCGCCTCATATGCAGCGACATTGGCCTCAGCATCGATGGTAAGTCTTATCTTCTTGCCCATGCTGTCGGTGTCGTACGTACCGTTCAGAATGTCGTAGCCTATAAGCTGGCTCTTGAAGACATTGATCGCACCGCTGGATATATTGCCGTCAGGATCCCCGACAGCGTGCACTGTCGCCCTTCTGGTCTCATAGTCGTCATTATAGATAAAACCGTCCCTCGTGCACTCAAGGAGCACTTCTCCGTTGCGGTCGCTTACAGTACCCCTGTTTATGCGGCCGTCTGTATATATCTGCGAGTTCCCGTAGAAGCTCGCCCATTTGCCTCCGTCACGGATGAATCTGGATCCGAACAGCGCAACTCCCGCGAAGAGTATGAAAGCCAGCAGAAGGCATACAACGGCACGTTTTTCCTGTTTACGCATCCTATGCCTCCTTCCTCACAGCCAGACTTGCTGACTGCCGCATGTCTGCCGCCTTGAAGTATGCAAGCATCGCCCACGAGGCGAGCATGCTCGTACCTCCTGTCGACAGGAACGGGAATGTTACACCTGTCAGCGGGAACAGGTCCACAGCGCCGAAAACATTCAGTATCGTCTGCACCAGCAGCATCGTCGCAGCACTGCAGGCACATATCGTATAGAATGTGGATCTGCCCGCCACTATGTTCATGACAGAGAAGATTGTCAGTGTGATGATGCAGAGCACCAGCAGCACGGCTATTATGAAGCCCCACTCCTCCATTACAAATCCGAATACAAGGTCAGTGCTGGACGCTCCTACATACTTGAGCTGGCCGTTGCCGGCTCCGAGACCGAGCAGTCCGCCGCCTGCGCCGAATGACATTGTCCTCGTCTGCTGGTATCCTTCATTATCCGCAAAATCCCATACATGCCCCCAGACAGAGAATCTGGATGCGATATAAGGCTTGAACCTGAGTATCATCAGTCCCATCAGGGCTGCTCCTACAAAGGTAAGGATCATCCTCGACAGGTCGCCGCTTCGCAGGAACGATACGATCAGATAAGTTGCAAAGAATATGAGCGCCGTTCCGAAGTCGCCCATTATAGCAAGGCATCCGAGGCAGAAGAAAGCGAATGCAGCATACATGATAGTGCTGTTCTTCTGATACAGTTCCTCCAGTGTGCCCGCACCGACGAATACGAATGCCAGCTTGACTATCTCAGACGGCTGTATGGAGAGCCCTCCGATCTGGATCCAGTTGGCGGCACCGTACTTGACAGTACCGAGAGCAAGATTGAAAAGGAGAAGAACGACGGACAGACCGATAAGGATCGGCTTGAGTTTTCTCGTCCTCTCCAGGTCTCTCATGTATATGCACATGAATATCATTAGGGCAAGCCCCATCATCATGGCCACAAACTGTTTTGCCGTATTGCCCGGGTTCCACGAAGCGGTCACCGCAAGGTTTATCGTCGAAATGAAGAACGCTATCATCTCCATCTCGAATCCCCTGCTGCCCATCGCCTTGAAGAATGTAACATATGCCCACATGACAACAGACAACAGGACGATGCACAGTATCGCACCTGCTGTTATATCGGTTCCCATGCCTATTATCAGCTGCACTATTGTCAGTACCTGGAACAGCGTGATCGCAAGCAGTATCTTCCAAGGCGCTACCGGCTCCTTGTCCAGGCGGCGCATCTTCTCGTTGTTTCTGCTCTCTTCAACACTTGCAGGCGCCAGCGTGCAGTGGACACCGCCCATCACTATCTCATCACCCGTGCTGATGAGATACCTCTTGTTAGGCACCAGCTTGAAACCGTTGACCACGGTCCCGTTGTGTGAACCGAGATCCTTGATTATCCACTTTCCCTCATCACGCCGGTTGATTATCGCATGATTGTTGGACATGGTCCTGAGCGGGATATTTATGTCCGCGGACCGGCTCCGGCCTACTACGTTCTCCCAGTGAGTTATCGGATAGTTGCCTCCGTTTTCCACTAGGAAGTATCCCCATATCTCAGGTGTGCACCTCGTTGTCAGCAGCGAGATGATAGACACCAGCAGGATATATGCCGCGAGCACCACGAAGAACCACCGCATGACGGTGGTCATCTCTTTCGCTATCTCCGGATACGTCTCCGCCAGATTCACTAGTCTGTAAAGTATGCTTTCCATATTCAGTAGTATATACTGCGGACCCCTGTTTTTTTCTTAAAAATCATTAAACAGACGATGCATTATGATTCTGCATAACGCAAAGAGACCGGTCACCCTATAAGTGACCGGTCTCTGCTTTCCTTTCCCTGACTGGATCTGATGCGGTTTAGCCTATTCCGGGACATACTGCCAGACCTACAGCCTGACAAGTGATGCGGGCACCTATACCCTTTTCCTCGTCCCCGAACATATCTCCCGCGCCAACGGCGTATATTCTGAAAGAAAACAAGTTAATTCGCGAGCTTGTCGAGCGAATTAGAAGGTTTCCGTCCATACGGCAACGCCGTATGATCCGAAGGAAACCTTACTTCCAGCTGCTCTTGAGTCCTACGATGCTGTTGAATACCTTCTCATCATCTGTAGTAAGCTCTGAGTCTGCGATGTAATATCCCTTGCGGAAGAACTGGAATCTCTCGCCCGGCTTTACGTCAGCCGCACTTGGCTCTGCATAGCCCCATGTCTCGTGAAGTGATTCCGGATCGAACTCCAGCTTGGTCTCCATCTTGCCGGTCTCTTCGTTCAGCTCTTCTACTTCCTTCATCAGATATCCGTACTCTCTGATGCGGATCTTTACTGCAGTGCTTGCCTCAACAAAGTGGATGGTTCCCTTGACCTTGCGGCCCTCGAATCCCGATCCGCTGTGTGTTTCAGGGTCATATGTGCAGTGAAGAGCGATGATGTTTCCGTCTGCATCCTTCTCCACGCTGTTGCATGTGATGAAGTATGCACCCTTGAATCTTACCTCATTGCCCGGGAAGAGTCTGAAGTACTTCTTGACAGGCACTTCCATGAAGTCATCACCGTCTACCCACAGTTCTCTTCCGAACGGGATCTCTCTTGTTCCCATCTCAGGAACCTTGCTGTTGTTCTCAACAGTGCACATCTCGATCCTGTCCAGGATAGTTGTCGATGATGACCTTGATCGGGTTCTTGACTACGTTTATAGCCGGCACCTTGAGCTGCAGGTCTTCTCTTACGCACTGCTCAAGCTGAGCGATATCGATCGTCGAATCAGCCTTGGATACTCCGATGTCGTTACAGAACTTACGGATAGCCTCAGGCGTATATCCTCTTCTTCTTACAGCTGCAAGAGTGCAGAGTCTCGGGTCATCCCAGCCTTCTACCTTGCCCTCTTCAACGAGTCTTCTGATGAATCTCTTGCTCATCAGCATGGTGGTCACGTTGAGAGGCGCGAACTCGATCTGTCTCGGAGGATTAGGCCACCAGCCCACTTCTCTGACTACCCAGTCATAGAGAGGTCTGTGATCCTCGAACTCGAGTGTGCAGATGGAGTGAGTGATCCCTTCGATAGCATCCTCGATCGGGTGGGCAAAATCGTACATCGGATAGATGCACCATTTGTCGCCTGTGTTGTGATGAGGTGCGTGAACGACTCTGTAGATGACAGGGTCTCTCATGTTGATGTTAGGGCTTGCCATGTCGATCTTCGCTCTCAGGCATACTTCGCCGTCTGCGAACTCACCGGCTCTCATCTTCTCGAAGAGCTCAAGGTTCTCCTCTACAGGTCTGTTCCTGTAAGGGCTCTCCTTGCCGGGCTCCTTGAGTGTGCCTCTGTATTCTCTGATCTGATCAGGAGTAAGCTCACATACGAATGCTTTGCCCTGCTTGATAAGCTCGACAGCCGCTTCGTACATCGTGTCGAAGTAGTCAGAAGCCCAGAGCTTCTCATCCCACTGGAATCCGAGCCAGTTGACGTCAGCCTCGATGGACTTGACGAACTCGATGTCCTCCTTGGTCGGATTGGTATCGTCATATCTCAGGTTGCATCTGCCGCCGTACTTCAGTGCTGTACCGAAATTGAGGCAGAGGGACTTAGCGTGTCCGATATGCAGATATCCGTTAGGTTCCGGCGGGAATCTCGTTACGATTTCTTTGTGCTTTCCGGTCGCAAGATCTTCATCGATGATGTCATGGATGAAGTTGCCGGCCATATCCTTATATTCTTCAGCTGTTGCAAATGCCATAGTCTTACCCCTTTCAGGAAATTTCTCATAGTTGCGGTAAGTATATCACATATTTGATAATACTAACAGAATTATTCACCATAACGATCGGTGCAATGGTGCATTCCCGCTACTTATCCTCATACGTTTGTGATATTATTAATTATCATACAGCAGATATTGATTTCACTGATGTATAGCAGGCACAGCGGCGCATCTCATAAGATCCGCACGCACAGTCTGCCGGAAGGGATGAAAAAATGAGTATAGTAAGCAGATACCCTATTTACACCGAGATAAACAACTGCCGCGACTGCTACAAATGCGTCAGAACATGTCCGGTCAAAGCCATCCAGATCAAGGATGCCCACGCTCTGATCCTGCATGACAGATGCACATTCTGCGGCACCTGCGTCAACGAATGTCCTAACGGGGTCAAGCAGATACGCAACGATGTCGACAGAGTTGAGATGGCCTTCATGTCAAAGCGCAAAGTCATCGTATCTCTTGCGCCGTCATATGTATCCGAGTTTCACGGATACGAGGAGAATTTTGTCCGCGCACTCTACAAGCTCGGATTTGATGCCGTCTCAGAGACAGCTATCGGGGCAGCGCTCGTGTCACAGGCACTGGACATGTACGTTATTGAGCACGGCTCAGCGAACTTTATTTCAACAGCATGCCCGTCTGTAGTCGAGCTGGTCAAGAAGTACTATCCGGAGTATATCTCCAAGCTCGCACCGGTACCTTCACCGCTCCAGACGCACAGCGCTTATCTGAGGCATCTGTACGGCAATGACATAGTCATCGTATTCATCGGACCTTGCATCGCCAAGAAGCTTGAAGCAGACGAGCACCCGGGCTATCCGGACATCGCCCTCACCTTCCGTGAGGTCGAGCAGTGGCTGGAGGAAGAGAATATCCAGCTCGACAATATAGATACAGGGATCCCTGTCGAATTCGTTCCTGCCAAGGCGGGCAAAGCGGCCATCTATCCTATCGAGAACGGACAGATCGAGACCTCCAAGATATGGCAGAATAAGTTCGTAGAGCAGAGTGCTCTTTCCGTTTCCGGCATCCAGGGCATTATGTCCTCCCTGTCAGGAACACATACAGACGACTTCCTGGAGACTCTGAACTGCGACGGCGGATGCATAAACGGTCCGGGAACGACCAAGGCCGACTCTGCGGTCTTCCGCAAGAAGGCAGTTGCTTCACACGTAATGACAAGGCTGTCAGAGCCTAACATCTTCGACGGCGATGCTGCTTTTGCCCGTGAAGTCCTGAAGAAGGGCTACGGGATACTCAATGCAGAGCCTCCTAAGGCTCTCGATGTGTCGAGACACAGCTTCACCGAAGAAGAGATACGCGGAGCGCTTCTCAAGCTGGGTAAGACTTCGCCTGCAGATGAACTTAACTGCGGCGGATGCGGATACCAGACGTGCCGTGACATGGCCCGTGCACTCCTCGCAGGCATATCCGAGACAGAAATGTGTGTCACCAAGATGCGTAAGGATGCTGAGAGCAAGGTCGACATGCTGCTCTCCACCATCCCGAACGGCGTAGTTATCGTAGACAACGAGCTGAACATCGCAGACCTCAACAAGAGATTCGTCGACATATTCGAGGACTATCCTGAATCCTTCCTTGACGCTGAAGGCCTCAAGACATTCCGCGGCTCGCCGGTTTCGATGTTCGTGCCGTTTGCAGAGAAGTTCAGAGAGCAGTTCTACATGTCCAAGCCTGCCCAGTACAGGTTCAAGCATGAAGGCAAGGTCATGAGAGTCACGTTCTTCCTTGTCGAGAGCAAGCAGCTCCTCGGCGCCATGTTCGAAGATATTTCGACTCCTACTTTCCGCCGTGAGGCTGTCATAGAGAAGGCTGAGGACGTAATCACCAAGTCGCTGTCAACTGTTCAGCAGATCGCTTCACTGCTCGGCGAGAATGCCGCAGAGACGGAGATCGCGCTCAACTCACTTATTGATGAGTTTACAGTAGCGGGCGGCGATTCATCAGACGACTACGCACTTGTCGAAGTAGAAGGCGGTGAGACTGAATGAATGACATCTGTATAGATATCGACTACCAGCAGCTGTACAAGCACGGCCAGCAGATAGGCGGTGATGTATTCCTGCTCGACAGAGAGCCGGGCAGCAATATCATTACAGCCACGCTTTCAGACGGCCTGGGCAGCGGAGTCAAAGCCAACGTGCTTGCCTCCCTCACTTCCCACATGGCCAACAAGCTGTCGTTCTCCCCTATCGATCTCAATCACTCGGCTGAGATCATAATGGATACTCTCCCTGTGGATAAGGAGAAAGGCATCAGCTATTCAACATTCACGATAGCCAAAATCGTATTCGCCAGCGACAAGTCATTTATTGACGTCGGCCTTATCGAATACGACAATCCTAACGCGCTGCGTTTTGCGGGCGCTGAACCGATCCTGTGGAACCGGAAGTCAAACAGGCTGAACCGTAAGAATGCAGTCAAGAAAGAAATAGTTTACTCATCAAGTTTCGAGATGAATTACGGCGACCGCCTGATATTCTTCAGTGACGGAGTTGCACAGGCAGGTGTATCTCTCGGATCCATCGGCGATTCGTCCCCGTCTGCAGGCAGCAGACGCGGAGGTCCGTCAGTGTATGGTGCAAAGCAGCCTAAGGTAAACATTCCTTCCGCCCACCACGCTGATGTCGGTCCGATGGGCTGGGGCGAAGCGAATGTAAAAAAATTCGTCCAGGGAGTGCTTGAAAGAGATCCGGATATCTCATCCCGTGACCTCACGCGCGAGATCGTTACACAGGCATATAAATATGACAACTATAAGGCCAATGATGATATCACCTGTGTTGCGGTTCATATAAGAAAGCCGCGCCGCACTCTCATCGTTACAGGCGCGCCGAGAAGCCGTGAATCCGACAGAAAACTCAAGAGCATCATTGAGAATTATGACGGAAATGTCATTGTATGCGGCGGGACAACAGCCAAGATCGTTGCCAGAGAGCTCGGAAAGGAAGTAAAGTCAGACAAGCAGCCTTCGGGCACTCTGCCGCCTTCAAGCATTATTGACGGAATCGATCTTGTTACTGAGGGAATGCTGACTCTGCACGTTGTTACTGACCGCCTGCAGAAGAAGACGCTCCTAAAGAACATGCCTGAAGACCCTGCCAAGAGATTCATCAAGATCCTGAGACAGACCGACCAGGTCGAATTCGTTGTCGGCACCAAGATAAACGATGAGACCGATGACCCTAACCTCGCCGCCAAGATCGGCATCAGGTTCCCGCTCATCGACTCGATGGTTCGCGCGCTCGAGCAGAACTACCTCAAGGAAGTCGAGGTCCGATACATATAGCAGGACCTGTATCAGACGAAGAAAAGCTGCAGCCCGGAAGCTGCAGCTTTTTTGGTTGTTCTGATTACGTTATCAGTTAGATATCCGTACGTGCCAGTATCTGCGCCGGCGTCTT
>Ga0256407_10011300_pt1 | contig 12390 bp, 8 predicted proteins | sample RumenRJG_04DNA_FD_193489 | JGI IMG/M metagenome (GOLD analysis project Ga0256407, IMG submission 193489) | Bovine rumen microbial communities from Lethbridge, Alberta, Canada - RJG_04 | ecosystem: Host-associated > Mammals > Digestive system > Stomach > Rumen | place: Canada: Alberta | collected... | reverse complement strand
TTTCACTTTTTTTTAATTTTTTTTTTACTTGTTTATACATTAATATAAACTTTATGCTAATTTTTATACAATATTCTTTAAACTAGTTAACTACTGAATAGCTAGTGGGATTACGATTTTTTAGGGGAATTTCAATTCAAATTTCAATTTTTTGATAATTTTAATTTCTTTTTAAATTATACCTATAGTAAAACTTATAGGTAAGTTTGGAGTTATTAATTCCTATGAACAAAAAAATCTTAATTGCAGTTATTGCAATAATCATTATAATTTGTGCTGGTGCCTTTGCATTAATTAATATGCAAGCAGGTAATGGGGCTTCAATAAATGTTGATGCAAATGCACTTGAAGATAAGGGAAATTTAGTTGTTGACTCAGAAGAGATCTCAGCAGAAAATGGTTTGTATTCAAGTTCATCTTCTGATGAAAACGCTGTTTTAGTAAAAAACAATGGAGTATTGAAATTAGCTAATTCAATAATCAATAAAACAGGTGATACAAGTACCACTGGTGATGATGCGGACTTCTATGGAATCAATTCAGCGATTTTGGTTAATACAAATGGAAGCTTGGATATTTCAAATGTGAAGATAACTACAAATTCAAAAGGATCAAATGGTATTTTTGTAACAAATGCAGAAAGCTCTGGAAGCTCTTCATCTAATGTTGCTTTAGATGGCAATGGTTTGGCAGAAAGTTCAAGTGGCTCTGGAAGTGATTCATCTAATGGAGGAACACCTCCTAGCATGCCTTCTAGTGGTACTGGTTCTGATGGTGGTACTCCTCCTGAAATGTCAGATTCAAATGGAGGTTCTGAAGGTGGAGACTCATCAAGTATGGCTGCATCTAACCAAGATAGTGTAGATGGAACTACAGAAGCAAATATTGAAAATGTGGAAATTACCACATACAGTGACAAGTCTCGTGGACTTGATGCAACATACAATGGAATCATCAATGCTAAAAATGTAATAATCAATACAAATGGACAAAGCTGTGCAGCTCTTGCTACAGATCGTGGTGAAGGAGAGGTTCATGTAACTAACAGTGAATTGAATACAGGTGTAAGCAAGCAAAGCGGCAGAGGTTCACCAATAATCTATTCTACAGGAAACATAACTGTGGCAAACTCCATAGGTACTGCTTATGTTTCTCAAATAGCTTGTATTGAAGGTAAAAATAGCATTGAACTCTCTAACTGTGACTTGTCTGCAGCTGCAGGTGGAAACAGGCAGGATAACGGGGACTATGTTGATTTAGGTGGTGTATTTATATATCAAAGCATGAGTGGAGACGCTGATGTGGGCACATCAACTTTCACTGCAAAGGATTCTGTATTGTCAATTCTATCTGATTCAGACTGCTATGAATCTGCACCGATGTTCCATGTAACCAATACCAAGGCAATCATTAACTTGGAAAAAACAGAACTTAACTTTGGTAGTGGAACTCTCTTGGATGTTTCCGGTCAAAGCCAATGGGGAACTGTAGGTTCCAATGGTGGAGAGCTCACTTTCAATGCAAAAGATGAAACTCTAGATGGAAACATAATTGTAGATTCCATCAGCTCATTGAACATGACTCTAAGCTCTACTAGCTATGTCGGAACCATCAATCCTTCTGATGATTTCGGACAAACCGATGTTGTCATCAAATCTGGTTCTGACTGGACATTAGATGGGGATAGTCACATATCCAGTTTAGAGAATAATGGTGAGATCAATTATAATGGTCATACACTATATGTAAATGGGGTGGCTTATACAGAATCCAATCCCTATAATTAATTTTTGAAAAATTTAAATTTTTCATTTTTTCTTTTTTATTTATTTTTTTACTATTTTTTTTATTTTCCCCTAGAGAAAACTTTTCGTATATTGTATATTTTTTTATTCAAGGTAAAAAAATTAAAAATTTATTTAATATAAAGTCTAATCTTATAATAGAGTTTTAGAATTAAAATTTTTAAAAACTATTTTTAGAAAAATTATTATAAAATATCAGGTTTTAATATGAATGAAAGTGAAAAATGTGCAAAAAAGGATTTGGCTCATATTTGGCATCCTGCTTCTCAGATGAAAGACTATGAAGATTTCCCACCAATAATAATTGACCATGGAAAAGGGGTTAAGCTATATGATGTAGATGGCAAGGAGTATATAGACATCATCAGTTCCTGGTGGTGCAATTTGCTTGGACACTGCAATGATGAGGTTAGTGATGCTCTAAAAAGTCAAGTGGATCAATTGGATCATGTTCTTTTTGCTAACTTTTCACACAAAACCATTATAGAATTGTCAGAGCGTTTAATCAAGGTAATGCCAGAGGGACTTAACAGGTTCAGTTTTGTTGACAACGGTTCAGCATCCATTGAATGTGCACTCAAAATGGCTTTCCAATATTGTGCACAAAATGGAAAAGATCATAAGAAACGTTTCATGTGTTTCACTGATGCTTATCACGGTGAAACTTTAGGTGCATTGTCTGTTGGTGCATTGGATGAATATTCTAAGGTATTTGAACCTATAATGATTGATACAATCAAGGTGCAGGCACCGGATTGTTACAGATGTCCATACAATAAGCATAGGGATAGTTGTGATTGTGAATGTTTTGAGAATGCGGAGAAGGCGTTTGCAGAGTTTGGTCATGAAACCTGTGCCATGATAATCGAGCCATTGATTCAAGGAAGCGCTGGAATGAAGATCTATCCTCCATTGTATCTCAAGAAGCTTAGGGAGCTTTGTGACTTGTATGATGTGCTATTGATTGCAGATGAGATAGCTACTGGTTTTGGAAGAACAGGCAAGATGTTTGCAGTGGACCATGCAGGAATAAGTCCGGATATAATGTGCATTTCCAAAGGGCTTACAAACGGTTATATGGCAATGGCAGTTTGTGTAAGTACAGATGAAATCTATAATGGATTTTATGGAGATTATTCTGATAATGTCGCTTTCATGCACAGTCACACTTATGCTGGAAATCCCCTAGCTGCAAGTGTTGCAAATGCAACATTGAAGATTATGGAAAGAGACCATATTTTGGATGAAGCAAATGAAAAGGCAATTTGGCTAAACAATCGTTTCCATGAGATATTCGATGAGCATCCTAATGTAGGTGAGATTAGGCAGATGGGACTCATCAATGCAATTGAACTCGTTGAGGATAGGGAGTCTAAAAAAGGATTTGATTCATCAGAAAGAATCGGCTATAAAATCTATAGGGAAGCATTGAAACAAGGTTTGATGCTTAGGCCTTTAGGAAATGTAATGTACTTTAACCCACCTTTGGTTATTACAAAAGAAGAGCTTGATGAATCTTTAAGAATCTGTAAAGAAGCTATTGATTCTGTATTGTTGTAAAAACAGTAAAAAAAGATTGATAGCGTATATAATTTATTATTTTTTTTAAAAAAAGAAAAGAAGAATAGCTATTTAAAATAGCTATTAATTACTTATTTTTATTAATTTATTTTTTATCTATTTTTAACTATTTTTCATGTTTTAACAGCACTCAAAAAGTTTTGGTCAAGGTTTTGACCGAAGGTCAAAAGCTTGGAGTTATTCCATGAAAATAGCTGGTTTATAAGGCATTGCATTTCTTGCCTTGTTTTGCGGGTCATAGCTGTCATCAGTATGAATGATTACTTCAGATTCAACTTCAGCTTCAATGAAGTCTTTTGCATCATTTAAGATGGTGGCTTCATCAATCTTACCGATGTATCTTGTTTTGGTCATTTCTTTTGATATCTTCTTAGCGACATTTGCTATTTCCTTTTTGTTATCATAGATGTTTTGACCAATTGCTCTGCCCATTATTTGGCCGATGTCAGGTTTACCGACTTCATCAGCTATTTTGTATAATTCCCATTTCCAATCTGGAGCTAAGTAAAGGTGTATTTTCTCTGGATTGGTGTCTACAATGTTCTTGATTTCATTAATGTCCTTAACGATGTTTTGGACAAGGGATTCTGATCTTTCAATCTCTTCGCTGATGAGTTCATCATCATATTCCGGCCATTTAGCAAAGGAAACGAATCCTTCTCCACCGAATTTCTCCCAAAGCTCTTCAGAGGTGTGAGGAGTAAATGGAGCAAGCAATCTGATCCAATTGCTTAATACAGTTGAAAGCACGTAGATTACAGCAGGGTCTTGCTTGTCAACAAGGTCCTTGACTCTGTACATGTAGTGGTCCAAGTCTTTTTTAAGCAAGAACAATGCATGTTGTAATGCTTGTCTGGTTTGGAAAACTTCAAGAGCTTCTGTTGCAGCTTTGATATGCACATTCAATTGGCTGATCATCCATTTGTCAATGCTGCGTTCAAGAGCCACTTCTTCAATATTGGAAAGGTCTAATTTTTCACCTTTGATGTCTTCAACTTTTTGTGCAAATTCTCTAAACCATTCGAGTCTTCTTTGGGTTCCTCTAACTTCTTTTTCTCTCCAATCGAAGTCTTGCCATGGTTCAGCGGATGCCATAAGGAAGAGTCTTACCACATCTGCACTGTATTCCTCAATTGCGTCTGCAAGGAGAATTACATTACCTTTTGAAGAGGACATCTTGTTTCCTTCAAGAAGCCCCATACCGAATACAACAGTTCCTTTTGGCCATTTCTCTTCCGGGTAAATAGCAGCATGTGTAAACATCAAGAAGCTTAAGTGGTTACCAACAAGGTCCTTTGCAGATAATCTCCAATCCAATGGATACCAGTAATTGAATTCCTCTTGAATCTCATTGATGATTTCAGGTGCAACAGTGATTTCATCGCTGTCCACTCCTAAGAAGACCTTTTCAAAGAATGCTTCATTCAAGTCTTCAGGGTCCATATCCTTAAGGTATTTAGCGATTGAATAGTAGGACATGTACATTGTTGAGTCAGATAAAGGCTCGATTAACCATTGGTCGTCCCATGGAACTCTGGTCCCAAGACCTACTCTTCTGGAACAAGCCCAATCATCTAGCCAGTTGAGGTAGTATTCGAAGTTGGAGCGGATTTCTCCAGGAATGATTGTTTCTTGAGCAAGTAACTTTTGGGTCTTTTCAGTCCATTTCTCATCACCATATCTGATGAACCATTGGTCATCCATAATCTTGACAACACATTTGTTACCGCATCTGCAGATTACAGGTCTTTCAGCAAAGTCGTACATGATGTCAGCACTGCCTTCCTCAATCATGTCAGCCTTGATTTCATCTCTGATATATGCGACTCTTTTTCCTGCGTACTTTTTAATATGGTCGCTGATGTATCCTTTACTATGCTCTGCCTTGTACAATTCATCAGTTGCATCCTGCACTTTAGGGTCGTTTTGGTTTTCGATTCCCATTCTTTCAACAACTTCCACAGCTGGGAATTCACCATATCCTTTTACAGTTACAACATTGATAGGATTTGCTTTAGCAACCTCATCAGCTATATCAAACTCTATGATTAAATCTTCATTTTCTTTCAAGTCTCTAAGTGCAATATAGTCTGCAGGTGCATGAGCAGGTACAGAGAATACTGTTCCTGAACCGTATTCAGGGTCAACAAAGCTTGCTGGGAAGATTGGTAATGGCTCTCCATTAAGAGGATTTTTAACGTATTTTCCGATTAATGGTTTAGGGTCAATGTCTCCAACAATTTCCAAGTCATGCTGGTTTGAAAGGTTTAGGAAAGCTTCATTACTTATAATCCATTTTTCACCTGCATTAACGCCGGATTTCACTTCAACTTCAATGTAGTGAACTTCTGGATTTAACCATACATTGGTTGCAGCGAAGATGGTTTCTGGTCTGAATGTTGCAGGTACGATGTATTGTCCAGGTTCAACTTCAAATTTGATCAATGTCAATTCGTTTACGCCTACACCTTCACCTTCAAGCAAGTCGTGGTCTCCTACAGGGTTCTCATCGTGAGGACAGTATTTTACAGGGTGCTCACCTTGCTTGATTAAACCTAAGGACTTAAGCTTTTTAGCTTGCCATGTAATGAATTTCTGATAAGTTGGATCGATAGTTCTGAATTCCCTTCTCCAATCGATGGAATAACCCATATCGTCCATTACAGTGTGGTATTCGTTACTGAAGTATTTTACAATGTTTATTGGGTCTTCCAATTTTGGGAGGGTGTCATGAGGGACCTTGTGAACTCTTTCATATAAATCAAGGGTCCATGGGTCTTTCCTTTTGATTCTGTCTGCAATTCCTATAACTGGTGCACCGGTTACGTGCCATGCCATAGGGAATAATACATTGTAGCCTTCCATCCTTTTGAATCTTGCAAATACATCAGGTACGGTATAGGTTCTACCGTGACCGATATGCATAGCTCCACTTGGGTATGGATAAGCTACTGTTATGAATAATTTTTCTTTTTCATTAGGGTCTGATTGAAATAGCTTGTTCTCTCTCCAGATTTTTTGCCATTTCTTTTCAATTTCGTTATTAGTCACTAAATCACCGTTTTAGTTTTTGATAATTAGATAATTGCGATAATTAATAATGCAATTTATAATTTAAAAATTATATTGAAATTAATTGAATCATTAGAAATTAATTAAATAATTAATAAATCATATTATTTTATATTTATTATTTTTATTAAATATAAAATTTTCATATTTTAAAGGATTTCCATCATAAAATTGATTGAAAAATAAAATAAAAAATAGAATTTTGATGGAAGGGTGAAAAATTTTTGTAAAATAGTTAAAGAGATAATTTAATAGTTAAGGGAGTAATTTAATATTTATAGTGGTAATTTAATAGTTTAAGAGATAATTTAATGGTGGAAATAAAAAATAAAGGAATTTTTTAAAGAATCTTTATAAAATTTGAATTGACAGCTATTCACTATCTATTTTCCACCTCTTGCATTAACATTGGTTTTATTGTAATCAGTATTTCCATTAGTTTTTTTGCTGACCATTTGTCTTATGACACCAAATATGGTTTTTACAAGCACCATCCCATCTTGTCGTGTTTGACTTATCAAATAACCTGGCCTAATATAGAATTTTATGAACGCTTTCTTTTGAATGCTTCTCAGATCATCTTTTGAACAATCAATTGTTTCAAGGATAGGATTTATAAGTGTATATTTGGACCAATCTCTGATTTTAATCAAATTTTTCTCAAATGTTTCTTTATAGAATCTTGTTCCAGGGTATGGTGTAGCAAGGCTGAATAAAGCATAATTTGGTTTTAGGCTACTAACAAAATCAATAGTTTTTTTCATGGATTCCCTTGTGTCTTCGGGCATTCCTATTACACATGATGCAATTGTCCTGATTCCAACTTTTCTAGCAAGTTTAAATGCATTCATTGTTTTACGCACTGTAATGTTCTTATTCATTTTATCAAGCATTTGCTGGTCTGCACTTTCCACACCCATGAATATTGTAATGCATCCTGCATCCTTCATCATTTCAAGCAATTCTTCACTAAGCGTATCTACTCGTGAAGTACAACCCCACCAAAACTTAAGGCCTCTTCTTTTAATCTCTTCACAGAAGTTTTTCACGAATTTAACATCTAATGTAAAAGTGTCATCCATAAATGCAATGGTATCAATGTTCTGTTCTTGCAACCTCATTTCAATTTCGTCAACTACATTCTCATAGGACCTTCTTCTTAAATGCTTGCCATGCAATGCTGCTGAAGAACAGAAAGAACATTGCATTGGGCATCCTCTAGTTGTTATGATAGTCGCAACATTTGTTGTGATATTGAGAATTTTGTATTTTTCCATAGGGAATAAATGGAAAGCCGGGAAAGGCAATTCATCCAAATCTTGAATAGGTGGCCTATCAGGAGTTACAATTATTGTTTTGTCTTCTGAAGTGTCATCTATAAATGCGAGACCTTGAACATCTTTCAAATCTCCTCCAGATTCAATTTTCTGAACAAGTTCCAGCATTGTGTATTCCCCTTCTCCTCTAACAATCACATCAATGCTTTCCTCTTCTTTTAACAGGTTTTCATATTCAAAAGTTGGATGATATCCCCCTAAGACCACTATGGTGTCTGGCTTCACATTTTTAATCTTGTCTGCTGCATCCAAAGCAGCACCAATAGTTGGAGTAAGTGCACTTATGGAAACAATGTCCGGGTTTCTTTTGAGCATCTCTTCACCGATTTCATCATAGCTCAATTCCAAGGCAGAACTATCTAAAACATCAACGTCATAATTGTTTTGCTCAAGCACTGCAGCAATGTATCCTATGCCAAGTGAGGGGGCTACAACACCGAGGAACTTGTATTTGGAGTTAGGTTGTGGCGGATTTAAAAATGTTATTTTCATTTTATCACTGAAACTTTATTTTTTCTTTCTTTTCCCCCTTTATAAACATGATTTTTTTTTAAAATCTTATTGTTTGAAAAAGCATAATGCTATATGATTATCTTTTAAGTCAACTATTTGGCCTATACGATAAATGATTTTTATATATATCTCTATTATAACTGATTTTATATAAAATTTTTCAATTTATGGAGGATCCATTAGGCTTATGTTTTTCCATTTAAAATTCATGAAAATTAAAAAGATAAACTTTATATGTAAGAAGAATAAAATAACTTATTGTTACTAAAACTTTTAGATATTCGATAATGATTAATTATTTTGCATTGAATTCAAATCAAAAATAGAAAGTTTCTTAATAGATTAATTATTTTGCATTGAATTCAAATCAAAAATAGAAAGTTTATTAATAGAATCCTTAGGATGGTTTATATGGCATTTAAAGATTTATTCAAATTTAAGCAAGGACAAACCACTTTCATATTTGTAGGAGGGAAAGGGGGAGTAGGAAAAACTTCCATTTCATCAGCTACTGCACTGTGGCTATCCAATCAAGGTAAGAAAACATTGATCGTATCAACAGATCCTGCTCATTCATTATCAGATTCACTTGAAGTGAATATTGGGCATTATCCTGTTCAAATCAATGAAAACCTCTTTGCAGTTGAAATTGATCCTGATAAGGCAATGGAAGAAAAACAAAGAGCATTAGAAAGCCAAAAGTCTGTAGCAAGCCCTGACCAATTGATGGGCCTTGACTTTTTAGGTGAGCAAATGGATTTGGCTTCCGCTTCTCCAGGTGCTGATGAGGCAGCTGCATTTGAAGTGTTCTTGTCTGTGATGACTTCCAATGAGTATGATGTTGTAGTATTTGACACTGCGCCAACCGGCCACACATTGAGATTGCTTTCATTCCCTGAAATCATGGACTCTTGGGTAGGAAAATTAATGAAAGCCAAAGCAAAATTAGGCACTGCAGCAAATGCATTGAAGAATATCATTCCATTTATGGATGCTGCAGATGACTTGCAGTCCAGCAAGGAATTGGAAGAGACTAAAAAGCAAATCGATGAAGCTAAGGCAGTATTATCTGACCCTGATAGAACCACATTTAAGATGGTCGTAATTCCAGAGGAAATGTCCATTTATGAATCAGAAAGAGCTATTGAAGCATTGAATAAATATGACATTACAACTGACAGCATCATTGTAAATCAGGTCATGCCAGACATTTCTGACTGTGACTTCTGTCATTCAAGATACATGTTGCAGCAAAAACGTCTCGCACTCATTGATCAAAAGTTCTCAGACCAAGTAGTTGCACAAGTTCCTTTATTCAAGGATGAGGTTAAAGGTCAAGAAAAATTATTGAAATTAGCTGAAATCCTCTATGAAGGAAAGGACAATGATGAAGTCCAACCGAATGTAATCCAGTTATAGGATTATATTCTATTCTTTTATTATTTATTATTCTTTTTTTAAATTCAATCTTTATCTATTTTTAAAATTTTTATTGTTTCACTATTTTTTACATTCAATTCTCTTTTAACTCACTTGGTTTGCAAACACAGTATTGGCAGGTATAATAATCTTTAGCCATCTTTGATTGCTCTTCCTTAATGTCACAATAGTATACTGTTTCACCATCTTTTTCTTCACCAAATACTGTTTTTCCATTGTGCATATCTATTCCAATAGGATGCAATGGTCTTTTAGCAATCAGACTTAGGTAAATGCAAGTATAAATTATGAATTTTTTAAATTCCTCTTCACTTTCAGGGGAACATCCTTCAAAGAATCTTCTCAATTCATCTTTAATGTCATTTACCAACTCATCATCGACTTCTATATTGCTTTCATCTTCCTCATCAATATTCAATTCCATAATCTCAGTATAATTTTGAATATGGAAATTGGCACGTAGTTTTGATGTTTGATCAGTGTTTTCATCCCTTACTCTTTCCTCAAAGATTCCAATGTCGTAATCCTTTATGTTTTCCTTTATTTCTTCCAATAAGTCTCGTGTTTTCATTTCAATTCCTCGTATCTAAAGCATTCATGAATATGATTATTTATTACTCCTATTGACTCCAAGTAGGAGTAGATTATTGTGGTTCCAACAAATTTCATTCCCCTTTTCTTCAAGTCCTTAGCTATTTTGTCTGAAAGGGGGGAGTTTGTCAGATAGTTTTCTTCTGTATCAATCAATATTTGATTGTCTGTAAAGTGCCAAATGTATTTGCAGAAAGAGCCGTATTCCCTTTGGATTTCAATGAAGATCTTTGCATTGTTTATTGCAGCATTTATCTTTCCCTTATGCCTGATTATTCCTGCATTGTTCCTTAGCTCTTCTACCTTTTTCTCATCGTAGGAGGCTACCTTTTTAACATCAAAATTGTCAAAGGCATCCTTGAAGTTTTCACGTTTCTTTAATATTGTAATCCATGCAAGGCCTGCTTGAAATGATTCAAGAACAAGCATTTCAAAGAGTTCCTGATCATCGTAAGTTGGAACTCCCCATTCATCATCATGATACTTTACATAGATTTCCTCTACATCTTCAGCCCAAGGGCAACGTTTTTTAGTCATGGAATCACTTTTCTTCTTTTGTTAAACATTTGTTTTTAAGATTATTTTAATTTATCTTTAATTAATCTTTTAATTTTTCTTTTAAGACTTGCTCAGAAGCATATTCTAAAGATTTTCTTTAAAAATTATTTATACTAAAAAATTTAAAGTCATAGTATATGTTGGTTAATGCAGATTTACATACTCACAGTTGCTTCTCAGCAGCTACTTCAAAGGATATGGTGATAAACAACATCGCTCCAAAATCCCGTGAAAAGGGATTGAACCTAGTTGGAACTGGAGATGCTTTTCATCCTAAATGGCTTGATATTGTAGCCGAAAGCACAGAATATAATGGTGATGGAATATACTCCCATAAGGATTGTGATTTCATCTTGACAACTGAGGTTGAAGCTCAGCACAAGATTCACCATGTAATCATTTTACCTAATATTGAAGTTGCTCGTGAGCTTTCAGAAAAACTGGTCTCACCAAACAAGTATATTGATGGAAGACCAAGAAGCCCTTTAAGCGGTGCTGAACTCTTTGAGCTTGTAAAAGAGTATGATTGCATGATCGGTCCAGCCCATTCATTCACTCCTTGGACAGGAATGTATAAGACTTATGACAGTATTTATGACTGTTATGAAAAGGCACCTGATTTCGTTGAATTAGGGTTATCTGCAGATACAGATATGGCAGATACTGTAAAGGAACTCGCTGATTTTGTATTTTTAACCAATTCTGATGCCCATTCACCATGGCCTCATAGGTTAGGCAGGGAATTCAATCAAATAGAGATGGAAGACATTTCATATACATCACTTCAAAAGGCACTGAAACACAAGACAGTAAAGGCAAATTACGGCCTTCTTCCCAATTTGGGAAAGTACCATATGACTGCATGCACAAAATGCTATAAGATCATAGATCCTGAGATAGCAAAATCCAATGGAATGAAATGTTCCTGTGGAGGCAGGATCAAGAAGGGAGTTGACTTTAGAATAAGCGAAATTGCTGACTATAAGGAACCTCATCATCCAAGCCATAGGCCTCCTTATGTTCATCTGATGCCTCTTGCTGAAATAATCAGCATGATTTATGATAAGGGAATTACAACAAAAACAGTTCAAGGGGTTTGGCAGAAATTGATTGATGCATACGGCCCTGAAATTGATGTTTTAATAAACACTCCTTTAGAGGATATTTCAAAAATAGACGATAAGGTAGCTCTTGGAATAGAAGGATTTAGGAATAAGACATTGAATGTTGTTCCTGGTGGCGGAGGCAAATACGGTGAGATATCTTTCAAGGATGAGTTTAAAAAACAAGAGAAAAAAGAGAAAGTAGTCACCTTAGATAATTTTTAAAAGCTTTTTTGAGTTCAAGAGATAGAATAAAGTCATTGATTATTTTTAAAAGCAGGCTTGGCGGGATTTGAACCCGCGGTCTTTAGATTAGGAGTCTAACGCCTTATCCAAACTGGGCTACAAGCCTATACATTCCTTAAACTGCTTAAGATATCTTAAGTAGTC
>Ga0256407_10011296_pt1 | contig 12390 bp, 6 predicted proteins | sample RumenRJG_04DNA_FD_193489 | JGI IMG/M metagenome (GOLD analysis project Ga0256407, IMG submission 193489) | Bovine rumen microbial communities from Lethbridge, Alberta, Canada - RJG_04 | ecosystem: Host-associated > Mammals > Digestive system > Stomach > Rumen | place: Canada: Alberta | collected... | reverse complement strand
AATAATATATAAAATAAAAAAAAAACAGAAAAAAAAAAAAATATGAGTTTCTGGTTTTGCAATTTAGAATCAAACGATTCAAAAGAAATAACATTCCCAGAAGCGACCCCTGAAAAAATAATATCAAAACCAGGTCTCCAGCGAAAAATAGTAAATGAAAAAAGTCCAAAAAGAAAAAACTCCAAATCACATTATAACAAACTTTATCAATATCGAAAAAAAAAAGAAAAAAATTCCTCATTTGAGAAAGAAAAAGAAGAAATAGGTGATTTAATATCATTAAAAGATCCATTTATATGTTTATTTTGTAATGGTAAAAATTGTAAATGGGAAAATTACTTAACTCACCCAAATCCATCAATAAAAGGATTATATAGTGACTATTATCAAAAATATCATTTTTATGCTTCACAAAGACCAAGTACAACATTAATAAAAAAATTTAATTTAACAAAAATTTTCAAAGAAAAAAATATTGGTTTAATAATAAATTGTCAAATCCCAGGTGAGCATCCATATTGTGGTCCTAATGAAGGTTTAGAAATCGATTCTGGTTTTTCTTATTCACCTTCAATTTTCATTTCAGAAGGTATAAAATATATAAATAAAGGATGGGCTGATTTAACTTCTCCTTTTAGTTATCAATTCATGTTAGATATTGTTAAAGATATGATGTATACTATTGATATTGAAAAAAAAGATGTTTTTGTTCATTGTCATGCTGGTAATGGGAGAACTGGTTTAGTTAATGCTTGCTTTTTAGTTTTTAAATATGGCTTCAAATATGATTATGCTATTGAAATTATTAGAGAAAAAAGATATAAAGGATTAGAAAAAGAAATTCAAGTTGATTTTTGTAGAAAATTTGCTTTTTTTGTTAAGGAATTAAAAATGTTTTTTACTTTTAAAAAAATTTCTGTTAATAGGTTTGTTAAAAATCAAATGGATTTGAATTTTAATAAAAAGAAGAAATATTTAAGTTTGATTATGTCTGCTTATTTAAATGAAGGGAATAATGGAGAAAGTGATAAGATTGAGAATTTGAATTATGAAAGTTTTTATGCTTATAAAAATATGGTTGATTTTAATTATGTTCCTAAAATTATTTATGAGTGTTTAGAAAGGATTATTTCTATTAAAAATAATAGTAAAAATAAAAATATTTCTAAAATTCAATTATATAAAATTTTTTCTGGTTCTGTTGATATTGATTCTGAAAAATATGATGAAATTGATAGTATTATTGATTGTATTAATAAAAATGATTTTACTAAATTAAGATTATGTGATTCAATTGAAGTAATTTCTGAATTATTTTTTATTTGGTTGAATGAATGTGTTATTTGTGTTATTTCACCAATTAAAATTAAAGAAATTTTCAATTTTAATATTGAAAATATATATGATGTTTCTAAATATGATAATATTCATACTTTAGGAAATGTTATTGAAAATTATAATAATGTTAATTGTTCATTAATTGATTCTTGTCTTAAAGAAGTTAAATTAATTTTTTCTAAAATTGAATATGAAACTTTAAAGTATTTTTCTAAATTTTTATATTTGATTTATCCTACTGAAGATGAAAGTAAAAATGAAGAATTGGTTAAAGAATATAAAAAAATGTTATATAAATTTGTTTTATTTTTAATGGGATATAATTTAGATGAATTTAATAAAATGGAAGAAACTGATAAAAGATTAAATCAAACTAATAGATTAGAACAATGTATTAGTATACTTGAATTTTTTATGTTTTATAATAAGAATAATAATAAAGAAGAAACAAAAGGAAAAAATGATGATTTTAATATTGATTTAATTAAAAATGATTTGAAAGGTAAAAATGAAAAAGAACTTTATTATGAATTATATTTAAAATTAAGAGATAAGTTTGATAAAAATAAAAATGAGGATAAATTTTTTGAAAAGAAAAAAATTAGTTTTATGAAAAAAAATAGTGTTATTGATAAAAATAAAGATGAAGATATGTTAAGAAGAAAAAGTACTACTGGAAAAATTTCACCTAAATTTATTATGAATTAATTTTTTTATTAATAGTAAAATTATATATTAATTCAAATTTTTATTATATATAAATTGATAATTTTTATCAAATAATAACATACTAAGTAAAAGATGAAAATTTTCTTTTTAATATATGGAAAAATTATTAATATAGAATTATTATAAATTAATTAAAACAATAATATAAATTATAATTATTTATATTTACAATTTTTTATATTATTTAAATGGGATTTCTCTCATTTACCATATATTATATTTTTATCCAATTAACAAATCAAAATATAAAATTTCATTTTAAAATAAATAATAATATTTCAATTTCAAATTCATCAGAATACATAAAAAATATATTAAATATTGATTTAATAACAGAATTAAAAGTTGGAACACCAATTCAAAAATTAAATTGTAATATTCAATCACAACAATTTATTTATTATATTTCAGATGAAAATGACACAAGAATATATAATTCAAGTAATTCATCTACTTTTGATAATAAAAGTTCATCAATTATACAATTTATGGAAGGCCCAATTGAAAAAGCCTTAATTGCAAATGAAACTTATAATTTTGATTTAATATCAAAATTAAATATTTTTGTTGATAAATTTATTATTATTTTAAGCAAAGAACATAAATTTGATAAGGAAATCAAATCATGTTCTATTGGAGTTGGAAATAGGGATTTTTTATCAATTGATAATAAAAGAAATTTAATATTTAATTTATATGATAAAAAATTAATTGAAAATATTTCATTTTATTTTAATTTTAATGGAATGAATAAAAATGAATTAGTAATAGGAGGAAATCCCCATATTTTAGAAAAAGAAAAATTTCAAAATTATATTTTTAAAATAATTAAATCAATTGAGAAAAGAAATTCAAAATGGTATACTCAATTTAATATCTCCTTAGGAAAAAATAATATTTCCCAACATCATTTTGATACTTCATTTAATCCAAATTTAAATGGAATTATTTGTCCAAGTGGTTTTTTCCAAAGAAAAATAAATGATTCAATTTTTAGTAAATTTATATTAGAAAAAAAATGTATTGAAGATTTATATTTAAATTATTATGTTTTTTATCATTGTGATAAAGATACAAAATTGAATTTTGAGAGTTTAGAAAATATTTTTTTTGAAAATAATGAATTAAATTATACTTTTGAAATAGAGCATAAAAAATTATTTGAAGAATATAATAATAGATTATATTATTTAGTAATATTTGGTGGAGAAACAATAATTGAATGGACATTAGGAAAACCTTTTTTAGAAAATTATACTACAGTTTTTACTTTTGATAAAATAGATTCATATAATCAAAATAATACAATTGGATTTGAAATTCCTTTTAATATTAGTAATAATAATAAATCATATGTATTTTGGATTGTATTGGGAATTTTATTATTTTTAATAATTTCTATAATAATAATTAATTGTATTATTTATACAAAAAATAAAAACAAAAAGAATTTTAATAAGGATTTGAATTCACCTTTTAATATTTTAGAATAAAACTCTCCTTTAAGATTAGTATTATATAATTTTTAATATTAAATTATAAAATTTTTCTAAATTAAAAAAATGGGTTGCATTCAAATAAAAAAATTAAATGATAATGAAATTATTAAATCAAATAATATCGAAAATCATAATTATAATCCTAATAATAAACTAGAAACAAATCCAAATAAAAATGATGAAAATTTAATATTATTAAATAATAATTTATTAAATAAAAAACAAGAAAAAAAATGCGATAAACAAATAACAAAAAAAACCAATAATAAAACCTTAAATGAAACAAAACATGAAATAACCGAAACAAAAAAACAAGAAATTCCAATAAATAAATCAGAGTTCAACAAAATAACAAAAGCAGAAATATCAGAAATAGACAAAAAAAAAATAGAAATCTCTTTACAAAATCATTTCTTATTTAAAAACAAATCTCAAAATATATTATCAAATATAATAAATTCACTTCAAATGCAAAAATTACCACCAAACACAATTTTATTTAAAAAAGGAGATAAAGGAAATTATTTTTATATAATTAAAGAAGGAAATTTAGAAATAATTGCAGAATATGGAAAAAAAATATTAAATCAAGATGAAACTTTTGGTGAATTAGCATTAATTGAAAATAAAGAAAGAACGGCAACAGTAAAATCAATAAATTATTGTATTTTATATTTATTAAATGGAAAAATTTTCAGAGAAATTGTTTCAAAAATAAATGAAGATGAATTATTAGAAAGATTAAATTTTTTAAAAGCAATTTCAATTTTTAATGTTTTAAATAATGTTCATTTAAATTCAATTGCTTTAGGAATGTTAAAATGTGAATTTGAAAAAGGACAAATGATACTTTATGAAGGGGATGTTGGACAAAGTATTTATATTATTAAAAGTGGTAGTGTTAAATGTTTTAAAGGAGATAAAGAAGTTCGATTTTTAGGACCAAAAAATTTTTTTGGCGAAAGTGCAGTTTTATTTAATACTAATAGAAGTCTTAATGTTTTAGTAGAAGAAAATACTGTTTGTTATCAAATTAGTGAAAGTTTATTAATTGATATTATTGGAGAAGAATTTAAAAATGTTATTATTTCTTATTTAAGTAAAGTTTCTTTGAAAAATAGTAAATATATGAAAATATTATCCAATGAAATTTTTTTTGAGAAAGTTTTGGAAAATTATCATTTGAAAACTTTTAATAATAATGATATTATTTATGATTGTAAAAAAAATGATTATAATAAATTTTATATTATTATTTATGGGAATTTTATTAATGAAAATAATGGGGAAATTTTGGCAAGTAGAAATCAACTATTTGGTGAAGAATATATTAAAAAAAATTCAAATTCAAATTTTAATATTATATCAAAAGATGAATGTAGGACAATTGAATTTAATTGGGATGAAATTTTTCCAAAATTAAATTTAAATATTGAAAAAAGGAAAGCATTAACTTTATTTCAAAGAATAGAACAATTAAAAAAAATAAGTTTATTCCAAGAAACAAATGAAAAAAAATTATTTGATATATATTTAGCAATGAAAAAAGAGAAATTTAAAAAAGGAGAAAAAATATTTGAAGAAGGGGATAAAGGAAATAAATTATATTTTGTAAAAAAGGGTAAAATTAAAGTTTTTAAAAATTCTAAATTTATAAGAGAAATAAATGAAGGAAATTATTTTGGAGAAGTGGCATTATTAATAAATGAATCAAGATCTGCAACAGTTATTGCAGAAATTGATTCTTCTCTTTTAACTTTAACAAAAGAAGATTTTAAATCTTTTATCGATAAAAGAATGTATGATTATTTAATACAAAAAATTTCTTTAATGGATAATTTTAATTTAACTCTTGATCATTTATTTTATATTAAAGATTTAGGAAAAGGAAAATTTGGAAATGTATCTTTAGTTCATAATAATAAAAATTTATTTGCAATTAAAGCAGTTGATAGAAAAGCAGCAGATAAGCAAAAAATATTAATTAAATACTTTCTTCAAGAAAGAAATATTTTATTGGCAATTGACCATCCTTTCATAATGAAATTAGTAAAAACATTAAAAACAGAAAATCACATTTTTTTCCTTTTAGAATATATTTCAGGGCAAACGTTCGGTAAATATTTATCAAAAAGAACCCAAAAGCAAATTCATAATATTGAAGACACAAAATTTTACATAGGAACACTTTTAATAATAATAGATTATTTAAATTCAAAAAATATATGTCATAGAGATTTAAAACCAGATAATATGATATTAAATGAATTAGGATATTTAAAATTAATAGATTTTGGTACTTCAATAATAATAAAAGATTTTACTAATACAATAACAGGAACTCCATATTACATTGCACCTGAAGTTTTATTAGGAAAAGGATATGGATTTTCATGTGATTATTGGTCAATTGGTATTATTACTTATGAAATTTATTATAATTCATATCCTTTTGGAAATAATGCATATGATCCTATGGATGTTTATAGGGAAGTTATTAAAAAAAATTTGGTTATTAAAAATGGAGATAGTAAAATTATTCAGTTGATTAAATGCTTACTTAAAAAAAGAGTTAATGAAAGAATTTGCTCTTTGGAAAAAGCAAAAAAGTTAATTTTATTTAAGGATTTTAAATGGGATGATTTAATGAATTTTAAATTTGAAACTCAATTTTGTCCTTATATTAGTCGGATTAAAGATTTTAAAGAATATAATGTTAAATATATGAGTTATGTTAATAAACAATTTGAAAATTGGAAAAGTGATAATTCGTCTTTTTCTTCTTTTGATGATGATGATGAAAAAGAAATTGAATATGATCCAAATTGGGCGAATAATTTTTAATTGTTTGTTTTTTTAATTATTTTATAGTATATTATAGGATTGTTGAATTTTTTTATTTTTTTTATAAATATTTTTTTGGTGTATATTTTTGATTAGATATTATTTTTTTAATTTTTATTATTAATATATTTTTTTTAAATTTTTTTTTATAAATTATAATATATGATTAAAACATTCCAAAGGATTTTTTATATTTTTTTAGGTTTAATTTTTCTTATTTTGTTTAATTTTTATAATAATCAGAAATTTCCTTTTAGAAAATTAAATTATTCAAATGATGATGTAGAAAAAATTTGTAAAGATATTTCTCATGATGTTTATGAATTTTTTTATAATGATCATTTTTTTTTTGAATTACCACCAATCAAAAATGATACTGAATATATTGATTCTTTTAGTGAAATTATTGAGTTAAAATTAAAAAAGAAATCATTTTTTAAAAAATATTTTAAATTTTATTCAAAATATTTTGTATTCATATTAATATCATTTTCTTTATTTATATTTTGGATAAATTGTATTATTTTTGGAATTATTTTTAAATGCAAAAAATGTTGTAATTGTTGTGAAAATAAAAAATTGAAAGATTTTTCATTATTCTCAATAATAATAGTTTTAAGTATAAATTTTATTTTTTCAATAATAACAATATTGTCATTAAAAAAATTAAATAAAAAAAATAACAATATTTCATGTTCAATATTAAAATTAATAAATGAAATAAAAGAAGGACAAAGTATAAATACAAATTTTAAATGGACAGGAATAAAAAATATAAGAAACTTAATTCAAAATTTGGATACATTATCTCCAAAATTAGTAAATCAAATAAGTAATTATAAACAAAATATAACAGACTTAAATAATAAATATAATATTTATATAAATGAACTGTTTAATGTATATCAAAAAGTTAAAACAATATCAACTGATAATTATATAAAAGATATTAATTTAGCAGGAAGTTATAAAAATAAATTTTCTAATAATCCTGTAAAATTAATTCCTTCTTTTATGTTAAAATATGGACCTCATAGCGAAATTAATACAACTTTATATTTTGTTAAATATGAAATGGACTTACTGAAAAATAATTTAACTTATATTAATGAAGCTATTAAAGAAACTTTTGATAATAAAGATTTTAAAAATGAATTAAATTATATTCAAAATGATTTATTAACTTTTGAAAATACTATTGAAATTATTAATAATCAAATAATTATTCCTTGGTATAATAAACATAAAAATAATACAAAATATATAAAATTTTTATTTTTAATTGATATTTTATATATTGTTTTTGATTTAATTTTGATTATTTCATTATTTATTTTAAATTCAAAATATTTATCTGAATTAAAAATATCATTAACTATATTAATACATATTTTTTGGAATCTATTATCTATATTAATAATAATAGGATTTACAATTGGAATAATAGTAGTAATATTTGGAATAGAAGATAAAGATTTAATAAATTTAATTAATATGATAACAAAATCTGAAAATATATTTTCAGAAAATCCTAAAATTATTCCTGATTTACATGAAGATGGAAAATCTAATATTGATATTTGTTTAAATGGAAATGGAGATTTAACAAATGATATTTTTGGGAAAACTGGAAATTATTTACATGATTTATTATCAATTGAAACTTATTTAAATTCTTCAATAATATATTTAAAAGAAAGAGAATATCCAATGGCAATTGAAAAATTTGAAAAATATATTACTGATAATAATTTAATAATTGAATTTATGGAAATTCCATATTATATATTTCATCCAAATCAACATTTATATCAATATAATGAAAATGAATCAATCGATTTTAAAAAATCAATAAATGAAATAAATGAAGTACTCTCAATTATGTGTCCTGATAAATCTTTAATAGATAAATGGACAACTACAAGAATTTGTCCAAATTATTATAATTTGCATTCAAGTAGATTAGATGAATTATTATCTGGAAAATATTTTATTTATTTATATACTGAAGATTGGTGGGAAATAAATCCGGATAAATTATATAATAGATATTCTAGTTTATGTTCTCCTATAAATTCTTTTGGTTATTCGATTAATCAATATGATGCTAGTAAAGAATTTTATCAAATGTTTAAAAATGTTTTTATAAAAAATAAAAGTTATATGGAAAATTGGGTTTTATTAAATAAAAATATTCCATCAAGTCCTATTACTTATAATGATATTGTTAGAAATGCTTTTAAAGATATTCAAGATGATTTGATTAAATATTTACATAGTGCTTTAGATATTATTATTCCTATAAGAAAGTTTTTTTTAAACAATATTAATATTGGGAATTTTGATTCTATGTTAAATTGTGATTTTGTAAAAACTAATTTAAATTTCTTATTAAGAATGTATTATGATTTAGGTAAAGATGTATATAATAATGGAATTTATTTAACAATTAATTCTTTTATTCTGTGTTTTGGAATTATTTTTATTATAATAAATGTAAATTTAACATATACTGAAAATTATAAAAAAAATAAAAATGTAATTATTAAAAAAAATCAAAGAGATATAAATAAATTAAAAAGTAAAAAATTTGAATATATTTTTGAATCAATGATGAGAATAAATAAAAGACAAAAACCAAATAAAGAAATAGAAATTGATTCAAAAAGTATATTTGTAAATAATTAATTTTAAAGGTAATGTCAAAGAAAATATATGAAATAAAAAATATTATCATTAATATATCTTATAAAAAATTATATAATATAATATAAGTATATTTAATAAATGATAAATTATTCTTTAGTAACTTTTTTATACTCTAGAATTTTTTTCTTTAACTCTTTATATAATTCAATTTTTTCATTAATAATATTTTCTAAATTTGGAGTATAATCTTCCATATTAAAATTATTTTTATTATCAATTCCTTTTATTTTGGAAATTAATTTTCCTTCTTCAGATAATAAAAGTGCATCTCTTTTTATAATATTCATATGACTTGATAATATATTTTCCCTTTCTTCAAAAATGTCAATAACTTCTTCATCTTTAATTTTATTTAAATTATTAGAATCAATATTGTTATTATAATTATTATTATTTGAATTATTATTAATTTCTTCTTCTATTATATCTTCATTCATATTTAAATTGTTTATTTCATCATCAAAAATTTTTTCCTTTTTTTCTAAAAGTACTTTTTGATATGACTTATTAGAATTTGAATTTTTATTTTTCTTTTTTTCAGTATATGGAATATAAGGAAATTGCATTAGATTTTTATTTTCATTAATCATATTATTACTATAACTTTTATTATTATTCATATTTTTTTTATAAATTGGTTTAAAACATTCTAATTGATTATTAAATGGAATAGGAGTTTTTTCTAAATGTTCTTCAACATCTTCAAAATCTTCATTATTTAAATAATCATAAATAAATTTATCATCATCATTAATATTATTTTTATTAATTTCTTTAAGTGAATTATTATTATTACTTTTATTTTTTTTAATGTTAGAATTATTCTCTTTTTTAATTCTATCAAACATATATCTTCTCATGTCAGATGGATTAACACTATTAATATTTCTCATATTAACAGATTTTCCTTTTTTTTTCTTTTTATTATCTCCTTTTATTAATTTATTTTGTATTTTATTTACATTTAAATTATGAGTTTTCATACGATAACTATTCTGAATATTATTATTATAATTAATAAAATTATTATCATTATTATTTAAATTCAATCTTATATTACTGTTATGTGCACTAAATCTTTCAAAATTATTTTTATTATTATTATTAATATTATTATTTTTTTTTTTTAATTTTTTAATTTTTTCTTTAAAATAATTTCCTCCATTACTAAAATTATTATCACCAAAATTATTATTATTAAAATTATTATTATTCCCAAAATGATTTTTCATTTTTACAAAATTACTTTTTTCCTTTAACCTATCAGCATACCTCAAAGTATTAATAGTATGATTGGAACTAGAATATCCAGGAGAAACACAAGCAATCATAATAATTTTTGAATTTTCATTTTTATCAATAAAACTATCTCTTAAAACTAATGTTAATTTACTAGTTCTAAAAGGAACATGTCTCTCAAAATTTTTCCCTTTATTTTCAAGTACTCTAATACATTCTTTCAAAGCTAATAAACTCTTATTAATTTCAGCACCTTCAGCTAATCTATTTTTATTATTACTTTGAGTTTCTGTTGCTCTTTCACTTCCAGCTAAGTCAACTAAAGTTAATTTTGAGTATTCTTCAAGTGAATTTTTTTCTCTTATTATAAAATTACAAATTGAATGAGAACGAGATGAAGTTTCATTTATTATTGTATTATGTGTAGTTCTTATTTTATTAGCAAAATCTACTATATTATTCATTTCTTGAATAGAATTTATTTTTTTTTCTGTTAAATTGTATATTTGAACTTTATTATTTTTATCTTCTAATGCCATTACTTTATTTCTATTATTTAATAAGTCATATAATCTACCTGAATAAATTTCAAAAAATGAAATTGAAAAAGAGTATTTTTCATTATTGAAATTTTCAAAAATTGATTTTATTGATAAATTCTGAATTTCTGTCATTGTATAAGTTTTCCCACTTCCAGTTTGACCATAAGCAAATATTGTAATAACTCCTTTATTTAATAATAAATTTATTGTTGGTTTAATTGTATAATTATATAAAGTTTCTGAAGATTCAATTTCTGAAAATGAATTATCAAATATAAATTCATTTGTTTCTATATATTTTGTATAACCATCTATTTTCATTTTTGGTTCATAAATATAGATCTTTGGATTTATTGATGATATACAATCTATTTCTCCATTTTTTATTTCTTTTTCAAAAATTGGTCTTTTTCTTACACACACAAAAATTTTGTGATTTTCACTTGATGTATGTTTTTTTGGTTTGTTTAATTCTATTATTTCTTTTTTTTGGTTTATTAAAATTTCATATTCTGAATCTAATTTTGGAATGTAATTTGGGTCATTTATAATTTCTTGTTTGTGTATTTTTTCTTCTTCTATTTTTCTTCTTCTTTTATCCCGTCTTTGTTTCATTTTTTCTATTTCTTCTGCTATTGAAATTTTTTTGAAATTAATATTTGAATTTAAATCATTATTTGATTCATTATTTTTTCCATTAGGAAAATTATAATTATGAATATTTTTAGTTGTATTAGTATTATGAATATTCATTTTATATTTTAAATATTAGTTTAATTTTTTTAAATAATATATAATTTTAAAAGGAAAATATTGTTTATCATATAATTAAAAAATATGAAATAAAAATTGTTAATTATCAAAATGAAATAAAAAGAAAAAAATATTTTAAGAAAAAATAAAATATAATAAATGAAAAAGAAATATTATTCTCTTATAAACTTAAATTTTTGTTAATAAAAAAAACATTTTAATTTTTTTATTTCAAATTAAAAAAAATAAAAAAAATTTACATGGTGAAATTTAAATCAAGATATCTTTTAATAGAAACATTATATGAAGGAGAAAGAAATCGTCCATTTGATGCATCCAAAATAGCAAATATATTAAAAAAAGTAGTAGAAAATTTTTTTGGGGATATTGGATTAGGAAAATTAAATAAAAATTTACAAGTTAAATATATGAATAATTATACAAATATGTTAATAATAAGAGTAGGAAAGGAAAATTTAAAATTAATTTGGACTGCACTTTCACTAATTAATGAAATTGATGGAATTAATATGAAAATGCATATTATTGGTGTTAGTGGAAGTATTAAAAAAGCAGAAAAAAGAGCTAAAAAATTTTTAGAAAGATGGATTAATAATTATGAAATACAAAAAAAAGAAAAAATTAATGAAGATAATACAAAATAAAATTTGAATTTGATTATTTAATTTATATTTTTTTTTTTTTTGTATTTTTTTAAAGTAAATTATATTTATTAT
>Ga0256407_10011294_pt1 | contig 12391 bp, 13 predicted proteins | sample RumenRJG_04DNA_FD_193489 | JGI IMG/M metagenome (GOLD analysis project Ga0256407, IMG submission 193489) | Bovine rumen microbial communities from Lethbridge, Alberta, Canada - RJG_04 | ecosystem: Host-associated > Mammals > Digestive system > Stomach > Rumen | place: Canada: Alberta... | reverse complement strand
TCAACTTCACTACCCGTTTGAAAACAAGGAAAAGTTTGAAAAAGTTTATCCGGCAGATTTTATTGCTGAGGGTGTTGACCAGACACGTGGTTGGTTTTTCACGTTGCACGCTATTTCAACGATGGTTTTTGACAAGATTTGTTTTAAGAACGTTGTTTCAAACGGTCTTGTGCTTGATAAGAAAGGCGAAAAGATGTCAAAATCTCGCGGCAACAGCGTTGAACCGTTCTCAACAATCGAAAAATTCGGTGCTGACCCCGTACGTTGGTATATGCTGACAAATGCTTCGCCGTGGGAAAACCTCAAATTCGATATTGACGGCGTTGACGAAATCAAACGCAAATTCTTTGGTACGCTTTATAATACGTATTCATTCTTTGCTCTTTACGCTAATGTCGATGGCTTTACGTACAAAGAGAAGGAAATAGCGGTCTGCGACCGTCCGGAAATTGACCGTTGGATTCTTTCGCTTTTAAATTCGTTGATAAAAGACGTTGATAATTGTTTCCAAACCTTTGATATGACCAAAGCGGGAAGAATGATTCAGGATTTTGTAACTGAGAATCTTTCTAACTGGTATGTCCGTCTTAACAGAAAACGTTTCTGGGGCGGCGAATATAACGACGATAAAATCTCTGCTTATCAGACGCTTTATACTTGTTTGGAAAAAATATCGCAACTTATGGCTCCGATTGCGCCGTTCTATGCTGATAGAATTTTCAGAGATTTGAATGCGGTAACGGGACGTTTTGAAGGCTCTGTTCACATTGCTAACTATCCGGTTTACAACGATAAAGCGATAGATAAAGAGTTAGAAGAGAGAATGGACGTGGCTCAGAAGGTATCATCTATGGTGCTTGCTTTGCGCCGTAAGGCGAATATAAAGGTTCGTCAGCCGTTGCAGAAGATTATGATTCCGATTTTGAATGATAAAGCGGAAGTTCAATTGAATGCTGTTAAAAATCTGATTCTCACCGAAGTAAATGTTAAAGAATTGGAGTATTTGCATCAGACGGCAGGTATTTTAACCAAGAAGGTAAAGGCTGATTTTAAGCAACTTGGCAAAAAACTCGGCAAGAATATGAAAGCCGTTGCTGATTTCCTTGCAAACCTTAGTCAAGAGGAAATAGCAAGTTTTGAAGACAAGGGTAGCATTGATATTGACATAAATAATACAACTGTAAACATTTTGACAAGCGAAACTGAAATCACATCGGAAGATATTCCGGGACGTTTGGTTGCGAGCGAAGGACGTTTGACAGTTGCGCTTGATATTAATATTACCTCTGAACTCAAAAACGAGGGTTATGCGCGTGAATTAATCAACCGCATACAAAATATCCGCAAGGATTCGGGTTTTGACGTTACTGACAAAATCAAGGTTGAAATCATCGAAACGCCTGAAATTCAGGGAGCGTTGAGTGATTTTAAAGATTACATTTGTACACAAACTTTGACAAAAGTTTTAGAAAAAGTTACTTCGTTGGAGGGTGAAAATATTCAGGATTTAGACCTCGACGAAACTGTTAAAACAAAAGTCAGAGTAATAAAATTATAATTTTGTACGGTTTTTGCTGATGTATTTTTAAATGTTCCGAAACGGTTCGGATTAAAGTTTCGGAACATTTTTCTTTAACTTTAATTAACTTTGCTTATATAACTGAATACCAACGAATAAAAGATTGCTATTATTTTTTATTAAACAACTAAACTAATATTATTTTTTATAAAAAAGATGGATACTAAAAAGAGATACTCCGACGAAGAGTTGGAAGAATTTAAAGAATTGATACTTTCCAAATTGGAGCAGGCGAAGAAAACTCATAGCGAGTACACTTCGCAATTGAAAGACACTGACGGCAATCAGAATATCTCCAATACTGCCGACCCGGAAGACGGTCAGCAAAACGAGGCTACCGAGAGTGCTTCAATTATGGCTTCACGCATGGAAAAATACATCAAAAATCTTGAAAACGCCTTAATCCGTATCGAAAACAAAACTTACGGTGTGGACCGTATAACGGGCGAACTTATTCCAAAAGAGCGTCTTAAAGCCGTGCCGCACGCAACGCTGACCGTTGACAGCAAAAAAAATGAAAACAAATGAACAAATTAGTAAAAGAATCTGTTATAGTAGTATTTTTAGTGGTGTTAATTGACCAAATCGTAAAAATTTGGGTCAAAACACACATGTTTATAGGCGAAAGCAGTTTTCATCATTGGGGCTGGCCAATAGAATGGTTTCAGCTGGCTTTTACTGAAAATCCGGGAATGGCATTCGGCTGGGGACTACCCGGTGCATGGGGCAAAATATTTTTGTCTGTTTTCAGGATTATTGCAATCGGTGGCATGATATGGTTTTTGAAGTGGCTGATTAAAAACAAAGACCCGAAACCGGGTTTAATAATATGCGTATCGCTGATTTTAGCCGGTGCTATCGGAAATATGATTGATTGTATGTTTTACGGTTTGATATTCTCCAATACGGGTTATGCTGCAAATACAATAGCGGAATTTTTTCCTGCCGGAGGAGGTTACGCTCCATTTTTGCAAGGTAAAGTCGTCGATATGTTGTATTTTCCGATGATTGACACTGTTTTACCCGAATGGGTACCGTTTTGGGGCGGGAAAAATTTCGTATTCTTCTCTCCTATTTTCAACATTGCGGACTCTGCCGTTACAATAGGCGTTGCACTGCTATTGATATTTCAAAAACGTTTCAACATAAAAGAAATAGTGAAGGAAGAGTAATTTTTTTTCTGCTCTTCCTCCTTTTTTCTAAATAGTTTTAATTTTTTTTATTTTTTAGGCATTGAATTTCCGTCCACTTTAGCAATTTCGCCTTGAGAATATTCGATTTCGGTTTCTAAAAGTCCTTCCTCATCATAATATTTCCAAGACCCGTTTTCTTTACCGCCGGCATATTGTCCTGAAACTCTTATTTTGCCGCTTTCGTAAAACTCCTTGTAAGTCCCGTGCAAATTACCTTGAAGATATTTTGCCTCAACTTTCAATTTTTTGGAAGGCAGATAATAAACCGCATAATCACCGTGAAATTCTCCGTCCGAAAAATTTTCTATAACAAGGGCATCACCGCTGTTTGTTGTCCATATACCGTGTTTATAACCTTCAACAAATTCACCTTTTTGCAAAGTATCGCCAAGAGATGACAGTTCGTAATAATCACCCTCTTCTTTGCCTTTCAAAAAATTCTCTTCACGGCGAAGTTTTCCATCAGGATAATACCAAAGCCATTTACCTTCGGGTTTACCGTCCTTGTAAACGCCTTTTTGCTCGATTTGTCCGCCGCTGAAATAAAACAACCATTCGCCTTCGCGTTTACCGTTTTTGTACGAACCCTTGCCGCTGATAATTCCTAACGTATCATATAACGTCCATTTGCCTTGCTCCCTGCCTTTTCCGTCTACGATACCGTCAGCAATCTTTTTGCCGTCGTCGTTATAAGTTTCAGATGATTTTATTTTGCCTTTCTCGTTGTAAGTTCTATGAACGCCGACCGGTAATGAATCTTTGTAACCACCTGATTTTTTTAATGTTCCGTCTGGAAAAAACTCATTTTTAACCTTTACCGCATCTTTTGTCTGAGCCAAAGAATTTTTGTTTTCCTCTTGTTTTTCGCCGTTAATGTAACGGGTTATGGAAATTTCTTTTCCCTTTTGGTCAAATTCTCTGAAATAACCGTTCAATTTATCATCTTTGTAATAACATTCGGTTTTGAGCCTCTTGTCAGGATAAAAAGTTTTGAAAACACCCTGTTTCATACCTTTTTCGTCCACACGGTTGATAATATTTTTATCTATAAGACTTCCGTATTTATAGGTTAAAATTGCCACGATTTGACCATCTTTGTTGTATTGCCAGCCCTCGCCGTGTTTGCGGTCGTCTTTGAAGGGAATTTCTTCCTTGAGAACGCCTTTGTCGTAATAAAAAGCAAAACCTTGTTTCTTATCATCACGGTACAACTCCTTTGACTTAATAACATTATGTTTCAAAGAATCTTGAAAAACCGTATATTCGATTGTATAACCGTTGCGTTTGCCGTAATTATAATTTATCGCCCTAAGAGTATCCCCGCTCTGATCAAAAAAAAGCCAAAGACTATCCAAAAGAAAATTTGTACGTCTTCCGGCCGATTTCAATACGCCGTCAGGATAATATGTTTTCCAAAAGCCGTTAGGTTTGCCGTCCCTTAACGTACCCTCGCTCGATAGACTGCCGTCAGGATAATAAAATTTATTATAACCGTTGGGATTTACAGAGTTTTGCTGCGAAAACCCAAAACTGAAAATTCCGCTAAAAAATAATGATAATAAAATTTTTTTCATGGTATTATTTCCTTGATTTGCTTTGCATTTACAAAAGTAACAACTTTATTAATACGCACAAAAAAAATTAGCAAAGCAAAAAATACAAAAAAATTTAGTTTTTTTATTAGGGTTTGGTGCGTTTTGTGTGTTATATATAATGTAAATGAATCTTATTATTATATGAAAAGAAGTATGACTTTGTTGTTGTCAATTATATTGGCAACAACTTTTTTTGCTTGTGATTCTTCCGAAGAAGGAAATGCACAATTTGACAATTGGTATCCCATTGAATTGTTAATCTACATTCAAGACGAAAATGCCGTAGATTTACTCAATTACGATTCAAGTTATTATATCGGCAATGATTTTTCTTTTGAATACGAAGGAAAAAAATACAACGTAGAACGTAACATCTCCGATGAAAATGGTTATAACTTATTGTTAATCAAAGACGATGACAACAATAAATATTGTGTTTACTTCGGTAAATTAAACGGTTACAAAGATTACGACGATACGTTTACAATCCGTTGGAAAGACGGTAAAGAAGATAAAATACGTTTTTACCGTAAAATAACAGGCTCTTTGCAATCAGAGGACAAATGGTTTCTAAACGATGTCGATACAAAGCAAAGTAGCCCGTATGGAATTTTTACGCTGACACGATAGATAAAAAATATTCATGAACCCTCGTATCTTCGTTGAGTTCTGGATGAAAAGCAGTAACTAATTGTTTGTTCTGCAAGGCAGCAACAATTTTTCCGTCCACAACAGATAAGACTTTGACATTTTGCCCTACGCTGACAATATACGGCGCACGAATAAATGTCATGGGAATTTTTGTGTCAATGCCTGAAAATTCGCCCTCACAATAGAAACTGCCGAGCTGACGACCGTAAGCATTACGCTTAACAACAATATCCATTGTATCTAAATGATTGGAATCCAACATTATAAGCCCTGCGCACGTTCCGAAAACAGGTAAACCGTTTTCAATATCTTTTTTCAAAAAATCATAAATCGAAAGATCTTTCAGAAGTTTCAAAATAGTTGTGCTTTCACCGCCAGGGATTATCAAACCGTCTTTAGGTTGTTGATAATCAGATAGATTACGAATTAAAAAACTTTCAACGCCAAGTTTAAGGAGCATTTGACGGTGTTCCTCAAATGCTCCCTGAAGCGCAAGAATTGCAATTTTCATTTTCCTCGTTCAGCCATTAAAAGTTTAATTTCTTCTTCGTTGATACCAACCATTGCACCACCTAAATCCTCTGACAATTCTGCTATAATTTTAGGATTGTCATAATTCGTAACGGCTTTAACGATAGCCTGTGCGCGTTTTTCGGGGTTGCCGGATTTGAAAATACCTGAACCTACAAAAACGCCTTCCGCACCGAGTTGCATCATCAAAGCTGCATCAGCAGGTGTTGCAACGCCGCCCGCTGCAAAGTTTACAACCGGAAGTTTACCGTTTTGATGTACAAAATTTATCAAATCAAAAGGTACTTTCAATGCTTTTGCTGCCTCATAAAGTTCATCTTCAGAAAGGCTCGTAATACGGCGTATTTCACTCTGAATCAACCTCATATGTCTTACAGCCTGAATAATATCGCCCGTTCCGGGTTCGCCTTTTGTACGAATCATCGAGGCTCCCTCGTTAATTCTTCTTAACGCCTCTCCCAAATCTTTTGCACCACAAACAAAAGGCACTTTGAATTTGCGTTTGTCAATATGATAAATATCGTCAGCCGGGGTTAAAACCTCCGACTCGTCTATATAGTCAATTTCGATAGCCTCAAGTATCTGAGCCTCAACAAAATGCCCGATTCTACATTTCGCCATTACGGGAATAGAAACCGCATTCTGAATTGATTTAATCATTTTCGGGTCGCTCATTCTCGCAACGCCACCCGCACCTCTGATATCAGCAGGAATTTTTTCCAAAGCCATAACTGCACAGGCTCCCGCTTGTTCTGCAATTTTAGCTTGTTCGGGAGTCGTAACGTCCATAATAACACCGCCCTTCAACATTTGAGCGAGATTTTTGTTCAAAGTAAATCTGTCTTCCATTTTGTTATATTTTTTTTAACGTTCTAAATTCTTTCGGAGAAATACCTTTTTGCGCCTTAAAAAACTTGCAAAAAGCTGCCTGCGAGGAAAATCCGAATTTATAGGCCGCCTCTTGAACCGTCAATGAGGTAGACAGCAGCGTATCCTCTATTTCTTTCATCATATAATCGCCGATAAGTTTTTTAGGTGATTTATCAACGATTTTTTGCGTTATCTGAGATAAATATCTCGGGGTGATATTGAGTTTTTCAGCGTAAAAATTTACGTCCTTGGCTTTCATATAATATTCTGCGACAAGGGACATCAATTTGTTGTAAATTTCCACATGACGACTGCTGACATTATGATCATGAATGTGTCGGATAATATTAGCAGAGTCCAACGCCACTGAATAAACTATAAGACTGCGGATATATTCATGGGCTTTAACAACGGCATTTTTTAAGGTTTCGCCTTTTGCTAAAAACGTAGCCGTTGCCGATGAAAGATTGCCTGCAACACCGTGAAAATTCCAACCTGCCGTATCAGGCGAGGTAAAAAACAGCGGTGATTTTTTTTCGTCATTGCTGATAAAAATATCCGTTACGATACCCTCAGCAGAATGTCCGCCTTGCAAAAGCACTGCACCGACTCCCATTTCAAGAATTTTCAGAGCCGCAGACTGCATATCCTGAACGGAGATAATATTTCCACCCGTCAAAATTTCAGCATCTTTGATTTTTATAATCAAAATTTCCGTATTATGAAAAATATATTCCTTAAAAGCATTGATAACTTCCTGACCAATAAGCCTTTCACCTCGTGAATTAAAAAATCCGGCATCAACTACAATATGTCTTAATCCGATGATTTCATTAGAAAGTGCTTTAACGGTTTTATAATCGCGTACAAGACCTATTTTTACAGCTTTAGGTCTGATTTCTTCAAGTACCGCTTTAACTTGCGAAACTACCAAATCCGCCGAAATATTCTCAAAAGAAAGAATATGTTTTGAATTTTGAGCGGTGATAGTAGTCAGAGCGGTAACGGCATATCCGCCGAGCGAAAAAATAGTTTTCACGTCAGCCTGAATACCTGAGCCGCCGGTTGAATCCGAGCCCGTAATGCTTAATATGGGAACAATGTTTTTCATGCCGCAAAAATACTCAGACTTTTACCTATTATCCAAAAAACACTTCCCGTTTAGGAAAATTTTAAACTAATTTTTATAAATAGAAGGGAAAAAAGAATTCTTTAAAAAAATAGGGACGAAAAAAATTTCCGTCCCTAAATTCAATTATTTTAGCACTTTACTTGCTTCATTTTTGATTGTAGACTCTATCAGAGATTCAAAAGGTTTCAACAAAAACGGAACTTTTCCATTAACAGTAACTTTTCCGTTTTCGACTTTAATATGTCCGGAAAGTTTCATTCCGTTGAAAGTGCAGGAATAATCACCTTCGTTTCCCTGCCAATTCTCCTGAATACCGCCTACTTTGTCCTGATGTTCGGTTTTGAGTTTGGTCAAAAAACTTTTCATCTTCTCAAGTGCCTCTGACTCAGAATATTTGTGGTCAATTTGTACTTCCATAATTATTTGATTTTGTTAATTATTTTTTTTCTATTTAAAATTCAAAGGGAATTTTACGTTTTTATATTTTATTAAATCCACTTTCGCACTGCCGACCATAAGCGACATTTGCGCACGGATAGGAATTTTGTTTTGATCCGCCGAAATCCAAATACTCAAGGCATCTTGAGCCGTAAAAACGCCCGAAACCTCAACAATCGGAATAAATTTATAACAAGAAATTTTTCCGTATTTCGAAATTTTTACGTTTTCGGTTTTTATATATCGAAGTTTCAACGGCCAGTTTTCCTCTCCGAAAAAAGTATTAAGGGTAATTTCATCACCCGATTTCAGCCCTGACAAATCCAACATTCTGATTTTATAACAAGCCGCAACAATGTCGTAACATTCTTTTTTTATGTCAGAAACACCAGAATTAGAGCTTGTTACCTTATTATTTTGATGATCGAACTTGTAGGTGATGTAACGTTTGTATTGTTCACTTTCACGGACGTTTTTCAAGGCGTGATCAGGCAAAAGCGTTTGAGGGTCTGCCCACGACTCGTAATCCTCCATGATATGATAAATTTTATCCACAAAACCTATCGTATTGCCTTTTGCTACCAAATGATAAAGTTTTTTTCCGTTTTCAGTAACGGTTTCGGTCTCAAGTGTCATCTTCGCACCCGTTACAAAAGCGTAATAAATCTCATATTCAAGCAGCTCGTTTTCCGAGATAACAGGATTTTGCGCCCTCAAAACAACTCCTGAAATCAAACAAAAAAGTAATACAACAATTTTTTTCATAACAAAAATTTTATTTTAAAACGTTCTTTTTGCTGACCGTTGCAATAAAATCCTTTAAATAGAAAGGTTCAAAATAAGCAACGTCGGCAAATTTTTTCTCCAAAAAGGCTTTATTTGTTAATTCAGCCATGTAACGCGCCGAGGGCAAAACATCCGAAAGAAAAACAGCATTTTCGTTTTCGATAATTTTACTGATTTTTCAGAAGCGTTGCCTAAGAACACTACTCTATAATCGTTGTTAAAATATTCTTGAAATGAATTTTTTTCTATTAATTCCGCCATACAAGGGCGTAAAACGGCATTATTAACGTCAAAAATTTCAGAATAAACCTCATTTCTGCCAGCATCAATGCAAGAAACGATAACAGCTTTTTCGTTTTTGAAATTTTCGGCGGCTTTCAATGCCATTGCTTGTAACGTATCAACGGCAAGCAATTTAATATCAGCAGAATAGGCAATTCCTTTCGCAGTTGAAGTTCCAATTCTCAAACCCGTATAAGAGCCGGGTCCCAAAGATGTAGCAACAGCTGAAAGTTGTTTTGCCGTTAAATTGTTTTCTTTTAATAATTCGTCCACAAAAACCGCTACCGAAGAAGCATGATTGCGATCTTTATTTTCTTTGCAATCAATTACCTGATTGTCAGCCGATAACGCAACAGAACAAATATCCGTTGAAGTCTCTATCGAAATATAATAATTCATGATTATTCCTCTTTTTCGTAAAAAAACTGATAATATTTCATTCCCGTTTCAGGGTCAACGCCTTTTGAAACTTTTGATTCGTCACCGTGAATATAAATATGAAAATTTTTATCAAGCTTGAGAACGCTTTTCATTTTGGACTGCTGTTTTTTGGCAGCATTTTCCGAAACTCCGAAATTATCCTCAAGTTTAACATTGTTTTCTTCCTCATATTGCTGCTTGTATTCGTTGAAAGCTTCAATAACTTCAGGCTGCTGAAGAACATTTTCCTCAAAATCCTCCTTAGAGAAATTTTCATTTTCCTTGAAGTAATTCTTTGATTTATTGAGCATTGCAATTTGTTGCGGTTTTTCGACCTCGTGCTCTTCGTTGAAGACCTCCTCAACAAAATCTTTGCAAAGTTCCATATACTTTTGCGTTTGATAAAAGTCGTCTTTGCGTTGCTCAATGTCAAGAAAATCATTACGCCAATATTGCGCTTCCTGTTTGTTGGTACAATCTATAATGTTGAGTTTGTAACCGAAATCCGCCTCCGTATTATAAATAAGGCACGCTTTGTCAATTTTATTAAGGTTAATGCCCTCTTCAATTACAATGTCAAGCCCCGAATCCGAGGTTTTTATCTGCAAGAAATCCTGTTTGGTTTCGGATTTAAAAATACCTACGGCATCCACTAACTCACCGTCTACCACCAAATTAGAAAAATATGCGACATACAAATCACCCTCTTTTATTTTTGGGTGAGTGCCTGCCTCATAAAGTTTTTCCGCAATTTGCTTACTAAAATCAACAAAGTTTTCCGGTGATTGAAAAATACCATTAACATACTGATAAACAGGATTTTCCTGAGGTCCGTTTTCAGAGCGGAAATTATAATAATTCTCCTCTGCAAAATGTCCTAAAAAAAACTGCATCAATAATTCTTTTATAGAATCGCTCACTGAAAGTTCTTTGTCGGACAATATCAATTCTTCTTCTCGAGATTTGTTGCCTAACTTGTGGAGTATCACGCTGTTGAGGCATACATTGGCGAAATCTAACATCTTTTTATCAATTTTTTTCACAGCAAAATTAGAAAAAAAATCTCACTTTTTAAGTATAACGCAAGTAATATTTTTTTATTCACAAATCTTAACATTCGGCATAAATATTGCTGCATTTTTGGGTGTTTCAAAAAAAAACATTTAATTTTTTTTGAAAATGTTTTTGTAGTTAAAAAATTATGTACTAATTTTACAGCAAATAATATTAGGAAAAATTTCAATATGGAACGTATACAAATAGACCCATTACAGAATGCTCCAAGAATCGATTTTGATCCTGACAACGGTGTTTTGCTTTTTGAAGGAAAATCGCTTATGGAGGATTCAGAAGCTTTTTATTTGCCTTTGGTAAATTGGATTATAGAATATGCCAAAGCTCCGCACAAGGGGACTGTAGTTAATTTCAGATATGATTATTTCAACACAAGCAGTTCTAAATGGCTGATAACCATTACGAAACAATTGAAATTACTTTACGATGCAGACCCTACAACAACAATAAATTGGTATTGGCCGGACGATGACATTTTGGAATACGGCGAGGTAATCCGCGATTTGGTGGATATGCCTATCAACTTAATTGAAATAGAATCGGAAGACGAAGATATTTAAAAAAATTTTTTTCCCTATTCTTCTTTTACGGTTTTATTACTACTGAGATATGCTGTGTAAGGTGGGTGTTAGTATTGTAGATTTTAAGGTAAAGTAAACATTACTACATAACGCTTTGCACTTTTTTTTTTCAGAAATAAGGTTATGAATACGTTACAGTCCTTTATCGAGTTGCTGAAAAAGGAAAACGAACTGTTGGAAATCGACGAATTTTTCAGCCCCGAACTTGAAATATGCGAGTTTGCCGACCGTCAGATGAAACTCTCAGGCGGCGGAAAGGCTGTTTTGTTTAAAAATACAGGGACGCCTTATCCCGTCTTAATCAATTACTTAGGTAGCGACAAAAGGATTTCGCTTGCATTGAATTGTAAGGATTTAAGCGAAAAATCAGACGAAATTCAATATTTCTTTTCATCACTTACCGCCCCAAAAGATACGTTTGCAAAAAAACTAAAAACGTTACCGCTGCTAAAAGATATTTCAAGCTTTTTTCCAAAACACAAAAGCGGAAAAGGTGCATGTCAAGAAGTTATAGAAAGTGATATAAATATTTTTGAGCTTCCCGTTCTAAAATGCTGGCCCTACGATGGCGGAAGATTTATAACTCTACCCATGGTAAATACCATTGACCCTGAAACCAAAATCCGAAATGTCGGAATGTACAGAGTTCAGCTTTTGGATAAGAATTTAACGGCTCTACATTGGCACAAACACAAAACCGGCGCAGCACACTTTAATAAATATAAGGAGTTGAACAAAAAAATGCCCGTTGCCGTTGTTTTGGGCGGCGACCCCGTTTACACATACTCCGCAACCGCCCCTCTGCCTGAGGGAATAGACGAATACTTGTTGGCAGGATTTTTGAGAAAAAAATCCGTAAAACTTGTTAAGTGCTTAACACAGCCCGAAATAGAAGTTCCCGAAGATGCAGATTTCGTTATTGAAGGTTATGTAGACCCGAATGAAGATTTGGTTTTGGAAGGTCCGTTCGGCGATCATACGGGATTTTATTCGTTAGCGGATTATTATCCGAAATTCCACATAACGGCAATAACACACAAAAAAAATGCAGTTTATCCCGCAACAATAGTCGGTGTGCCACCGATGGAGGACGCATATATAGGCAAAGCAACAGAAAAAATTTTCAGTTTCCCGATAAAAATGGCTTTCGTGCCGGAAATGAAAGAACTACACATGCCCGCCGCAGGTGTAGAACACAATATCGCATTAGTAAAAATAAAAAATCTTTACGATGGTAATGCAATGAAAGTTAAAAATTC
>Ga0256407_10011289_pt1 | contig 12392 bp, 10 predicted proteins | sample RumenRJG_04DNA_FD_193489 | JGI IMG/M metagenome (GOLD analysis project Ga0256407, IMG submission 193489) | Bovine rumen microbial communities from Lethbridge, Alberta, Canada - RJG_04 | ecosystem: Host-associated > Mammals > Digestive system > Stomach > Rumen | place: Canada: Alberta... | reverse complement strand
CTGTCTAACCACTCAAAAACGGTCTCAGGGTAGAAGCGAGGTGACCCAAATCACCACTTTTGCAAATTGCAACTATCTTATTATCAGGTAAATGACTTTTTTAGGACAAAATCTTGCGGAAAACAGGTGCTCGCCCGATTCAAATCCTTCGGCCGATTTCGGCCGAAGGCTCTCACAATGATTCTTAATATACCCCCGTCACCGCAATTCATGTCGAAGTCAAAGTCATTCGAACATGCTTCTTTCTATTTCCATGATACGGGAGATGTCGAAATACATCTTTTTCTCCGTGTAGTATTGGCTTGTTTCTTTCAGTTCGAAGACATCGTATTTGCCAGTGAAAGATTGCCTTTCGATTTCCCAGATGTTGAGATAATAACGCATAAACAGGTATTCGTCGGAAACGGCTGTCACGGCAAAAGGCAGTTTCTCCGTCCCTGCTCCTGTGGAGGCAATGGTGTTGAAAATCCTGCTCATGCGGTTGAAATAAGTCTGTCCTTCTTCCTTGCTCACGTCATAATGGTTGGTAGAGTCTTTCAACATCCTGGTGATGGCAAACGCCGCGTTGGAGAGCGATTTCAAACTCACCGGGTTTTTCTTCAGCGTTTCCTTGGCCTTGGCTAAACATTCCTCATATTTTCCTTCTCTCATCAGATTGTCTTGGTCGAGACAGTCTGTCATTTCAGTGTTTGGCGTGAGGTATGACTGCCCGTAGTATGCCAACACGCGTTCGTTCCATGTCATGGTGGTGTCGATTTTGTCTGCCGACAACCTTGCGACAAGGTCTCTGATGCGTTGCGGGTCGTTGTCGGCCACTTTTTTCACTTCTTTCCAGTCTACAGGCTTTATTTGCCTAACAATCTGCGCATGGGTGGTCAGCGTCAGTGAGCAGCATACAAAAATAAAGGTCAATGCTATTTTTCTCATAACGATTTGAGTTGATTGTTTCTCGCGTAAGCGATGGCTGTGCCGAAACAGGCCCTTCCCCGCAGGCGGCTGTGTCAGCATCACGAAGTAGTTTCTTCTCCGCAGGCGACGGCTGTGCCGTCGCAAAGATAGTCCTCCAGCCTCTTCCGCTCACATTACGAAGCAGGCCCTTCTCCGTAGACGGCTGTGTCAGCATCACGAAGTAGTTTCTTCTCCGTAGGCGACGGCTGTGCCGTCGCAAAGATAGTCCTCCGCCCCCTTCCGCCAATATCTCGAAGCAGTTTCTTCTCCGTAAGCGACGGCTGTGCCGTCGCAAAGATAGTCCTCCTCCCCCTTCCGCCAATATCTCGAAGCAGTTTCTTCTCCGTAGGCGACGGCTGGGCCGTCGCAAAATTTCTCCTCCCCTAAGATTACAGCGCAAACTCGGCAGTGATGCCCCATTTGATCATATTCCCAGTGCTCGATTTCTCTATCGACTTGTACCAGTCGGCATGCAAACGGGCGTAATGCTTGCCCACCGGCATCTGAACGCCGGCGCCGAGATACACGCCAAAGAATGCCGTGTTTTCCCATTCCAAGTCCACTATCTTTTTAGAAGTATAGTACCTGCATTCCTTGTTCCCTAAATGCAGCACATAGTATCCGCCTCCGCGGACAAGAGGCTGGATGCGCCCTTTGCCAAAGCGCTTCACTATACCTATAGTCGCTGTCACCCTGCTCCTTTCATATACAGTATGTGAGGGCTCTACACCTCCATGAACCACAACATCATGCTCGAATATCGTTTTGGGAGTATACGAAATGCCAATTTCCATGCTGCCGCCCTTCATCACTCGGTCTATCTCTGTCTCTACGCCAAGACCGAATTCGAATGCGCCGCCATGGTAACTCTCGTCCGGCAAGTTTTGATTTACTGTCCTCTCCGAAGCATAGTAGGCAAAACCCGCGAATGCCTTGAAATGCGTTTTCGACCTGTCGGTTTTCTCGTTGTATTCATACACCACACACGAACTGCCGTCGGTACATACGTCGTTGTGATAGTCGCGTACAACCTGTACAAGTTGTTTCCTCGTCATGTCGCTCCCGGTCATTTCTGCCGCGGCTTTCCATGAGTCCTGCAGCAGTATCTTCACTTTGCCGTATTGTTCCTTCTTCTCTTCCAGTTTGTCCTTTTCATTTTGCAGGGTTGATGAAGACAGGAATGCCCTGTTGGTCAGTTGCGCCATCTCACCGTCCTCACGCTCAAAGAAAAAGTATTCGTCGTGGTCGTATGCCACACAGTATAGATTCATCTTGCCTTGAACCATGAATTCTGCGAAATACAATTGCGGGTCGCCAAAGAGTGACAGTCGGCGGGTGACAAAATATTTCCCGTTGTTGTCGAACCTGAAACCCTCTATGTCGCCTGGCTTGTATGTGGTGCTCACGTTTCCTCCATTGGCCCAGAACACACATTGTTTTGAAAGGCTTTCGTTGGTACGGAAGTCGATGTTGCCTCTTACGGTATCACCGTTGTTGGTGATGATATATCCTGATTGGGGATTTGTCTGGGCTATTGTCGCTGTGGCAAAAAGTGTCAACAAGCCGAGAAGAATCATCTTTTTCATTGTTCTGTCAGTTTTATAGTATATAATACAGTCGGTTTTATTCTATTGTGTTTTTTTCAGCACCAGTTTGCGGGCAAAGATCTCTCCCATTTTCTTCTCAAACTGATAATATTTCTCTGCGGTGTCGGGGAATATGCCGCGGCGGATGAAATAGTCGTTGGTAATGGTGATGGTGCTTTTGTCCACAGAAACGGAAGAGGAGAAATCAACGAAAGGCAATGACGTTGATGTGCTCTCAGGAACACTCTCCACGGTGTAGCCCTCGGGAATGGTGAACACGATGGTTTCCGTGTTTCGTGAACCATGGGCAACGTACAATTCGCTGGCAAGGTGGCTGTCGGAAGCGGGCGTGAAGTTCTTGTGCAGCAGATTGGTAGGCACGAAGATGCGCGAACCGGTAACACTGGCATACTTCAGACTGTGGGCCGTGAAGTGGTATTTGAGAGATGGCGTGCCGTAAGGCTGCGAGGCATCGTCGACGGCTACGGACTGAATCTCGGCCTGTGGCAAATGATAGATGGAGAACATCACCTTCCGAAGGTCGTTGTCGTCGAGCGTGGCAATGGATTTCATCCCCACATAGCGATGGTAACGAAAGTCCTCGTCGATGGTGATGTCGGCAGACCCATCGGCCGCCAGGACTACTCGTGCGCCCGTCGTGTTGACATTGAACGAGTCGGGATATTCGGGCAGGGTCACCAACTTCCCTCCTTGGGCGGAAATCTCCAGGGCCTCATGCCCGGAAATGTCGTCGTGCACATAACCGAGAGGCAACCGGGGGTTGGTACACTCCAGCCACAGGGTGTCGGCAGACAAAGGCACCTCGAGAATCATGTGGTTCATCTGCTGGAAATTGGGGAAGTCGGGCAGCAACTTCTCTTCCCTCGTGCTGATGGCGACACAATGGCTTGGGATGCCTGCTTCGGCAAGAAGGGCCATCATGTAGTTGCTCAACGCCTTGCAGTCGCCGAAGCCTTGGCGCCAGACCTCGGAAGCAGTCATGGGCTGGTAGCCGCCGATTCCAAGTTGGATGCTCACATACCTCGTGCTCTCTTCGAGAAACTTGTAGAGGGCAGCCACCTTCTCCTTGTCTGAGGCGCAGCCGGCTGTGAGTTGGCGCACCTTTGCCTTGGCTTCTTCTGGCAACACGCCGCGGTCGGAGAAAAGCGACTGTTCCCATGTCCCCAGGTCTTTCCACGACAAAAGGATTCCTGTAGTGTTGAAATACGTGAATTGTGTCGGCGCGAAATACACTTTGGGGGCGATTTCACTTAACGGGAGTCCGTATTTCGAGTTCCATACCGCCTTGATGCTGTCGAGTTGGAAGTGCAGGCTGGTCTTGCCGTCACGGCTGGTCTTCGATGGAGCGACCGATGAGTGGACCACTTTGTAGCGTAAGGGGAAGTCGGAGGGGTAAGTGATGTCGTAGGTGGCTTTCTCCACCTCGGTGTTGTAACTGTCGAGGGGGGCGAAGATAGGGAAAGAGACATTGTTGCGCTTGAAGTTGACTTTCAGGTCGCACACCGCCACAATAGGATAGGATGGTGGGGTCACGTCGAGATACAGCATGTAGCCGTCGGCTGCCAGACCCTCGGAGAATTCGGTTCGCGTCAGGTCTTTCTGCTTGAATGTGCGGAGCAAATGGCCCGATGCGTCAGAGAGCGTGAGTTGGAACTTCTCCAAAGACATGTCGTTGCTCATATAGATGGAGAAATTGGCATGATGCGCTCCGTTGGCATTCTTGATGAGCACAGCACGGTGCTTCGCAAACGAGAACGCCACCTCACTGGTGATGTCTACCGTGTTGCTTTCCTCCTGCACTATGGCATTGGTGCTCTGGCCATGCATGGGCGTCGCCCATAACGCAGAAACCAGCAGTGCCAGTATCAGTACTTTTCGTGTAAACAACATGTCAACTCTTCTTGAGTACCACCATCTCGTTGTTCTTCTCCACTATGGAGTCATATATCTGTCGGAGAATGTCATACTCTTCTGGCAAGAACAGGGTCTTGTTCACAGAGAAACGGCATTGCATAACCAGTTTTTCTCCTTGCAAGACATAATTCACACGCAGACTGAGCATCTTGTCGTCGGTGGTGAGGTTGACGGGCTGGGGCATCTCTTCCACCTCATAGCCTTCGGGCAGACTCAGTGTCGTGACCATGCTCACCGAATACTTGTATGGGTATTCCACGGGGAGGATGCGGGTGACTGCCTTGAACGGCGACTCGCTCATCATCGGGATGACAAAGGGATTGACATAGATGTGGGAGCCGTCGGCTTCTACCTTCTTGGTAAAGGAAATTCGCTCCGTGGCCATGGGGAGGAATGCCTCACGGTTGTCGATGGCGTATTCGGTGATGGTGATGCCGTCGCGCTCAGCCATTTTGTTGACATACGACAGGCTGTCGTCGGCTTCTCGGAAGTCGCTTTTCAGCGATGCCGAGAGGTTTCCCTTCATCTGCGAGTTGCAGGTGCCCTTGATGTTGCCTTCGGCATCAAGCGTGCTTTCTACGATGACATTGGCCTTGGAGGCTTCGAGCGTCTGAAGGTTGAGCCAGTTGCCCTTGCCGTCGTCGGAGAGCAGGAGGGCTTGTTCGGTAAGAAGCAACGGTGGGAGCACGTCGACATATCCGTCCTCGGCAGAGGCATCAATGAAATGGACACTCTGCCCGTCGACTACTCCAACAACAAGCGTGTTGAGATGGTTCAACGATGGATGGGAAAAGGGCAGACGACCCTTTGTGCGACGGCTCATCACCACGGGGCGGGCATCGAGACCTGCCTCACGATAGGCGCTGAGAAGGATGAAGTTGAGGTCGGCATTGCTGCCGGTGCCGTCTTTGATAGTTTTTGATGCCGACTCAGCGAAAAGCCTGTAGTCGCCATTCCATTTCAGGCGGCTTTTCAAGGCGGTGTAGATGGCTGCCATCTTCTTCACCACATCGGTCTCTTTTTCCGCTCCGCTCGATGCCACAAGATCCTTGATGGGACAGGCGCGCTTGATACGCTTGCCGAAGTCTTCATCGGCCATGAGGAGCCGACCGATTTCCTCCCATGAGGTGGTGTAGTCTTTGTAGAGCGCGCCTGGCACTTCCAGACCACGCAGTTCGGCAGATACTTTCTTGCAATAGTCGAGAGGACAGAAAACATAGGAGTCCGACTTCATCGCAGGGAGATCGCGGCCTATAAACTCATATCTCGTGCCATTGCAGGTGAGTGCGTCGCCGTTGCCATCTACAAAGCGAAGGCTTTCTTCCTCTATCTTGTTCTCGGTGGCCACAATGCCGCTTTCGTCGATGTTGAATCTGAAATACTCGGGAATGAGCAGGTTGTAGTAGGTGTAGGCCACGGGGATTTCTGTCTGAGCCACCCATGTGTCGATGTAGAAATAGTAGTTGCTCTCTTTCTTGTATTGGTATTCCACCACGGTGCCTTCTTTCGCTTGGGGAATGGAGAATTTCATGAGCATGTGACTCTTGTCTATCCTCTCACGCGAAATGTTGTTGTTCTCCATCTTCGTCTTCACCGTCTTGCCGTTCTCCATGTTGTAAGACCATGCTTTCAAGCCACTGATGGTCTCTTGCATCGACTTGTCCTGCGGATTGTCGATGTAGGGTATTTCTACATCGGCATATTCCTTGCCTTCGGGCTTGAGAATCTTGATGCGTGTCTTCACCTCCGTATATAACTTGAAGTCTCCAGCCAGAATGTCATACCATACGCGCGTGCTCTGGTAGAGGATGACGGCTGGTGCCGACTCATCAGGAGCATAGGTCGTCATGGTCAGTTCCTCATTGGAGGGACTCCCGAATTTGAAATTGGGGTTTTGCGCCATGAGAACCGTTGAAAAGGCCATGCCCAAAACAAGTAGCATTAGGCTGCGTTTCTGTGTATTAGTCTTCATTTTCATTTATTTTTGTATGTTATAATTCAGGTTTGTATAGTAATGGTCCACAAAAATAGATTTTTATGTCAATATAACGAAGATTGTAACCGAATATTTCGCAATCGGTCTCGTAATCGCAATTATTCTGCTTTCCACTCCCCGTCAACATAAGTGATTATGGGCGTCTCGGCAACCACACGGTCTTGAGAGCACTTGGCAAATGCCTTCCAGTAATCTCCCTCGGATGGAACCTGCGAGGGGCTTAATTCCCAAATAAAATCGCCTATATAGTGTGAGCCACCTTTACTAATTTCTTTACCTTCCTTGTTGAAATATTGATAAGCGACACCTACAGTATGAAGAGCAGCGTCCATTTCCTCTAAATCATGAACTTTCACCAGCAACTTGTTGTTCTCTCCCCGACCGATAAATTCAATATTTACTCCTGAAGTCGTAAAAGACTTGGTTTGCTTGGAATATATTCCTGTATTTTTCTTATTGTAAAGCAAAGTATAGTAATAGGTACGAGAGGGCTCCAATCCGAACACACGAAAACCGTCCTCCTCCTCCGACATAGTATAACTCAGTTTCATATAAGAAGACATAATGAATTTGTCTTCAATGTTTACTTCCAACTCAATATTACGGTATCTGTATTTTTTATCGAACGGCAAAAAGGCTGTTGTGCTTTTTATGTCCTGCATAGAAGGAAGATTATCTATCGCCTGAATCAATGCATCTTCATATTCATTTTCATTTTCATCATCCTTACATGATACAAAAGTCTGTCCAAGGAGGATGAGGAAAAGAATGAAGATACAAGTGTTTTCTGTTTTTTTCATGTTCCTAAGTTTTTATAGTTGTTTGAAAGTCACGTATGTGTTTTGTATTTGACTCAACTTTATTCGCATATCTCATCAATAGGCAGTCGCAAGTAAGGTAGAATTAGTGATAAAGAGCATTCATCCCATGCCCTCTGATTCACTTTTACTTCTTCCTAACCCTCCTGTAGTTGCCCCTGCGAAACTTGCATTACTTTCTTCTTCTTTCGTTCCATATTGTTCCTAATAATTGGGATTCGCTGGACAGCAGTCAGTAGAACTTCGCTGACTTTCATTCCATGTCCCATGTCAGCGTATAATGGATTACATCTACGGTGCCATCTGCAAACTCACGGGTCTTTTCACACGACACCACATGACGGTCTTTTATCGTGTAGTCATAGGTCTCTTTGTATAATAGGTTCAGTGTGTTACTGATCACTCCGCCTTTTGGCTTAGTGTCGGTGATGTAGAAAGTATGTGTGAGTGGCAGGTTTCTTGACCTCTCGCCAAATAGCCCCATAACATATAATTCTTTTTCGAACGATGGCGGGATTGGCGAGAATTGATAGGCCGCATACGAGGCAGGAATCGATGTGTAAGTGTAGAATTCGCTCTCACCAATACCAACTATATTGTCATTCTCCCATTTTATTTCGGTGGGTGGCGACATGGCTGAGGCCCATGCCTCCAGGCGGTTGTTCTTATAGATATAAGATGCAGCCGGAGTGTTTTTGTCGTATGGGTAAGGGTCGGGATAATACATCCAGTTTTCAATCCTATTGTCTTTTACAGAATAGGCTATCTGATAATTCTCATAATTGCAGTAGATGGTGTCATTCTGATATACAAATCTCTTCCAGCCTAAGGAGGAGTTTTGTACGCGGTCGATACGCCCTTTTGCGTCGTATGTGTATTTCTCCCAGTGGGTATTGTCGTTCATACTGTAGGATATGCCCAGCAATCTCGATGTTGAAGAACTTTCATCATCCATCTCTTTTTCCGAACAACTTGCAAGTGTCTGTGAGCCAAGAATCAACCAAAGATATAATAACTTTTTCATCATGTTCCTAAGTTTTTATAGTTGTTTGAAAGTCTGGGTGTATAATTATGGTTCTGTCGGCAAATAAATGAAAATTTACACCAATATCCCTGCTTTGCTTTTTGTTACTTTACAACGACTTTCTTAGTAGTGCCGTCGCTCATCTTTACAACGATGACACCTCTATCAGACTGACTCGTGCGGCGGCCATTTAGGTCGTAGCATTCTGTGATTGTTGGCTGTTGTGCAACTGCGGGGATTGTGATTCCTGTTGGTGTCGGATCGCTGTCTGTCAGTGCCACGATGTTAGGAAATTCATTCCATTGTTCCGCATTGCTGAAAGCATCTACAGAACTGGCGGGCACATGTAGTGTTGCCTTGCGGTAAGTATCTTGAAAGATGCCACTGCCTATTTCTGGCAATTGTTCTGCATAGCAGTACATGTCTGTCAAACCGCAACGTATGAAAGCATAATCATCGATGGTTGTGATGGTGCTGGGTAAGATAATGGTGGCAAGTTTGCTGCAATCACCGAAAACATATTTCCCAATGCTTGTCACACCGTTGGGAATACATATAGACGAAAGATTGATGCATTGATTGAAGGCACCGTCTTCTATATTAGTCACACTACTGGGAATGCTGATGGAAGTTAAGGTAGTGCAAGCCCAGAATGCATCCTCTCCGATGCATGTCACACTGTTTGGAATAACCGTTTTCTGGCATCCCAAAATGATGGTGTTGTCAGCAGTCTCAATGATTGCGTTACAGTCTTCACGAGAGTCATACACAGCGTTTCCGCTTTCCACTTGAATAGAAGTCAAACCGGAGCAGCCAGTAAAAGCCCGATATTCGAGGGCTGTCACACTATTGGGGATGGTAATAGAGGTCAGACCTGTGCAAGAGAAGAAAGCCCCCTCGTCAATGGTTGTCACACTGTTGGGGATGGTAATTTCAGTGAGTTGGCTGCAATGAGAGAATGCATATTTTCCGATGCTTGTCACGCTGTTGGGGATACCGATAGCCGCCAGGCTTCTGCAACCTGCGAAAGCATTCTCTCCTATTGCCGTCACGCTGTTGGGGATATCGATGGCGGTCAGACCTGAACACATGTAGAATGCATTGTCCCTGATGGCAGTAACCGTGCTGGGAATCGAGATGGAAGTTAATTTGTCACAATTATAAAACGCATTTTCTCCAATGGCAGTCACTCCGTTGGGGATAGTCGTGTTCTGACAACCCAATAACAATGTATTGTCTGCTGTATGAATGAGCGCATTACAGTTCTCACGAGAATCACATATCATATTGTCGTTTTCTACCTGAATAGAAACCAGGTCGTGGCAATTGAAGAACGCACGGTCTCCAATGCTCGTCACATTTTTTGGAATGAATAAGGAGGTAAGCCCACATCCAGCGAATGCTCTTTCCCCAATTCTTGTAACATTGCCGGGTATATTGATGGTCATCGCAGAACTACCATTGAAAGCATAATTCCCTATGCCCGTTATTTCATCTCCTAAGACAAATTCTTTTACTGCACCGAAACACCCCGACAAAGAAGAGTGGGCGTCATAATCTTTTGAAACTAACGCATTGCTGTTGATTTCAACTTTGGTTAATCTGGTTGCTGCGAATGCTGACCGGTCGATGCTTGTCACACTGACGGGAATGTTGATTTCAGCCAAATTCAGACTAAAATAAAAAGCATTGGCACCTATGGTCGTCACACCGTTTGACAAATGGACTTTGGTCAGATTGGGACAATCCGAAAACGCTAATTCACCAATACTTGTCACATCTTCTCCCACAATATATTCTTCAACCTGACTGCCAAAAATCTCTTTGATAAACGGATTTGTATTATAGTCTTTTGACACTATGGCGTTGTTGTTGATTTCAACCTTTACCAGACTGCTGCAACCTTCAAACGCATCCTTTCCCAAGTATGTTACGCTATTGGGAATATTGACGGAGGCCATGGAGGTGCATCCGGAGAATGCAGCGTTTCCGATGCTTGTCACGCTGTTGGGAATAATGGCAGAGGCCAGGCCAGTGCATCCGGAGAAAGCGGAGTTTTCTATACTCGCCACACCATCGGGAATCGTCGAGCCCATACAACCGTAAAGCAGTTTGTTATTTGCCGTTTCAATGATGGCATTGCAGTTCTCACGGGTGTCATACACGGCATTTCCTGCCTCTATTATAATGGAAGCCAGACTGGTACATTCGTAGAAGATATTGCTGCCAATACTCGTGACCGTGGCAGGGATACTGACAGAAGTCAAATCTGTGCTTCTTGAAAACGCCTGATTGGCGATACTTGTCACGCTGTAGTCCACGTTATTATATGTCACCGATGAAGGAATGACGACTTCCCCGCTATACTCATGGCGTCGTTGATACACCACTTCGGCCGTTTTGTCAGCGGAATTCAACTTGTAGTATATGTCGTCGATCTTTACGGTACCCTGTGCACTTGCCATCATGGGCAGGAGCATCAACACAAGAAATATAATTTGTTTTTTCATATGCCTAAGTTTTTATGTTTTTGTTTTCTTTGTGGCAAATATAGGAAAAATGAATGGTTCCAATCACCCCCCCCGTTAAAAAATGTTAATGTGCTGATTTATAGTGGGTTGTAATGCCACCTTTCTACCACTTCTTATTCCCTAGGATATTTTTTTTATCAGCGGTTTGAATAATGGCTGAGGATTATCCTCATATATATCATGAAAATTCCAACATACATCAAAATAGAAATTATCATTTTGCTTGGCTTTAATCAAAGCCTTCTCAATCATATCGTAACACCATTGTGAATGATAGGCAAAAAGCACTAGAAAAGCAGATCTCATACACCCATTCTTATCCTTCTCGTCCAAGATCTTTTGGCATTCGCGTTTGACAAGTGGAATAAATGCATCATCAGGCCATGCAGCAACAGTGTATCAGGGGGACGGGGAAATTGATATGCAAGAGGCGGGATGTTAGCACTTGCAAACATTGTTACTATGATACAAATCATTCCTGTTTCATTTTATTACTTTTTGTCCTCCTTCAGGAAGATAGGTGGAATAGCGTATGGGGAATGAAATCCAATCATAAGAACTTCTCTCTCCATCCTCTTCCCAAAAGACATTATCTTTTATATACTTTGCCAATTTCCTTATAATCGAACGTTCTTTATAACTCGGCTTTTGAGGATTTACAATATTTATTTTCACATCGGTAGTTTTGCCTTTCTTGTCGGCTTTGCATCTTACATTCATAATAATATTTCCTTTATAATCAGCTGAGACGGAAATTTCTCCCAGTTTTTCATAAAGCAAATTGTACAAATGCTGTTTCCCTCTGATGTAGTTTGCCCCCATAATGTCGGGTAAAAACCTTTTGCTGTCACTTAGTGAGTGCTGGGCAATTAAATTGTTAACAAACCTCACTATAGAATCATTATTTATGTACATTTTACCGTTTTGAATAACAAAATTTCTATTCATACAGATTTTTAGGCGAATGGTATTAGAATCAAATATATAAATCTTACAACTTACAGGAAAATAAACATCTTCCGTTTCAACTAAATCAGTCAATAAAGACTTGAGAGAATCTACATGACTTGTCGCTGATACAATTATTTCCTTGTCATATCCCCTGAGTCTTTCAAAGTTAGAACATGTGGAAACATGTATCGGGTGTGTGTCCCAGTCGTTGAATCTGATTAGCAGACTATCAACTCTTGCGCTCTGTACGTGTAAAGACACCATTAGAAGCGACAGCATAAAAATAATCACCTTATACATAATCTGAAATTACAAAATCTGAAATTAAAAAGTTTCGCTTTCACCCCATGTATATTTCCACATTTTAATTTCGCCATTGATATTAATAATATTTCGTGACGTAGAGCTAGTTGTTTCAAAAGGTAGAATCTCCTGTCAACTTATAAGTGTATCAAATTCCCCGTCCCCATGATACATTTGTTAATGATTACATATGGGAAGTTACACCTGTTTTTGGAAACTACTTCGAATATACTATATAGCCACTCTCATCTATGATGTTGTTATAATATCCTGTAGACAGACCGTAAAACAGTTGATAAG